>ERZ778518.166-NODE-166-length-68240-cov-5.472245_pt1 | contig 68240 bp, 50 predicted proteins | sample MGYA00510340_ERZ778518 | MGnify/ENA primary metagenome ERZ778518 (study PRJEB29527, sample SAMN07138967) | mouse gut metagenome | material: feces | host: mouse | place: China:Nanjing | collected 2016-01-25 ...
ACCCACACGGAACTCCTGTATCGGGCGGAATATCAGACCGAGCTTGTATGCGAACCCGGTGCCATTGACCTTATACCAGTTGCGCAGTGACCAGTCTGATAATGTCTGCTCCAGACCCTGATCGCTCATCACATAGGCATTTTCCATGCGCTCCTGATAATATGACGACATGTTGTAGTTGAGGTTTGTGATATCGAAATCCATACCCCAGAACACCACATTGCCGATATTGCCGCCTATGGCAATATTGAATGAGTCGATGCCGCCGCTTTCAGACACACCATAAGAGGCCGTGCCGCTTGTACCCTGACCGAACTGGCCGGTCCAGTTCGGATTATCAGGATTCCCCTCCGGATTAATCAGATATGAATCATATCCCAATATTGTCACCCATGGAGCCGCATATCCTCCGTCATTAGGATTATAAGGGTCAAATGTATCGGTTGTGGTGACGTCGCCCACTGTCAGGCCGTTGGAGTTGGCCACTCCTGCCATCCAGTTTGACATCGATATCTGCATATCGCCAAGTCCACCGCCGTATGAACGGTTGAAACTGGCCGTCTTATTGTAGGTGAAACCGAAATTCAGATTAGGCACAGCCTTGCTCGGGAGACGCAGAGTCAGCACGCCGCCGATGTTATTGATCAGAAACTTGGTCTGGTCAGTGCGAAATGAGCCGGCACCGGATTCCGAATTAGCTGATTGGAGGTCAAGATCAAACGTAATCCCTATCTCATTGCTGCGGTATACGCCGATACCTGCAGGATTCTGCGAGATTGTGGTCAGGTCGCCTCCTAATGCGCCGAATGCGCCGCCCATTGACATAAATCGGGCAGTTCCTTTCATATCTTGTTGTGTCAGGCGCATTGCATCTATGGCACTCTGTGCCATAAGTGGGGTAATCGACCCTGCTGAGAGTGCAAGCGAAAACAAGTAAAACTTATAGTTCATAGCGACTATTTATTAAATTAGCAAGTGCCGAATTAATTTAAGTAAGTGTTCAAATTTAAACGACAGCGTGCAAAAGGAAATACTTTAATTAAATCCGAGTGCCCACAACGGTTGGCAATAACGCATATACTTGAATATAAACAGATTGCAGCAACTATTTATCAATACAATACATTACACCGGATATCAAGTTATTATAATGATAACCCTTCAAAAATTACCGGACCGTAGCACTTGCCTGGCTGAAGAAATAAACAATATTGTAAGCAAGTGTTCGAATTTAATTAAAAGATTTACTTTTATTTACTCTCGTCTAAATTCGGACACTTACTTATGTAGATTTGCAATCAAGCACAATATGCCACTTTCAACGGTGACCGCCTCGCGAGCCGCCGCCTCCTCCGCCTCGGCTCGAACCGCCTCCTCTGAAGCCGCCGCTTGAGGTGGTGCGATGGCCGCCGGTGTTATAGCTGCCTGAGCCGCTGCGGTTATAGACGGAGGAATTATTGCCGGACGATGAATTGTTACGACGCTGCGTCGTCGTGCTCTGGCGCTGTGTCGTCGTGCCACGGCGCTGTGTTGTGGTGCCGCTGTTTGAGCGGTAGGCGCCGCTGGTAGATGTGCGGTGACCTCCGGTGCTGACTGTTCCTGTACCCGACTGGCCTCTGTTCGTACTGCTTCCGGAGCTTACCCGGTTGCTGCCTGTCGATGTGCCCTGACCGGTCATGCGATGGCCTCCCGCACCGATTGTGTACCCACCTGACGGACGTGATGTGCCATTATATCCGTTGCCGGGACGCGCTGAAGCGCCTGAAGAACCTACGGGACGCCGGCCTCCGTTATAGTTGCCGCCGGGACGGGTATTGTCTCCCCAGCCCGGACGCACGCCTACAGGGCGATTCCCCCCGGGACGATAGTCGGCGTGGTAATGCGGACGCAACGGTCCACAACCCCACGAGGGTCCCCATGACGGTCCCCAGCCCCACGACGGATAACCGGGACCCCAACCCCAGCCCCAGCCGGGACCCCAGCCCCATGACGGGCCATAACCCCAGTTCCAAGGACCACCCCACCACGGAGAACTCCACGGGCCGTTCCAGCCCCATGAAATCGACCATCCGGGTGAATTCCAAAGATACCAGTTGCCCCATGCCGTCGGAAGATAACTTACATATGGGCCGAACGACGGGATGCCGTTGATGTTGAACTCTACGTTGACATTGCCGTATGAGTTGGCAATGACGTCAGTAAGAAGATCAACATTATCAAGCACAATCGTAGGATTATAGTATTTCTGAATCTGCGTGGTGTAGACAAAATCCTGATCAGTCTCCGCTCGCATGCCGATTGTATCCACCGGCGATACGTAATATTGACCGCGACGATTATAATCATCTACGTCCATATCCTGAAAGTCAGCTATGTAATTACGGCTCACCCTCTCCTGGGTTGCCTCCTTTTCCGCTTTTTTGGGATTGTAGTAGATATCATCCTCTATCTGTCCCCAAATCGGTGTCGAGGCTGTAAGAAGCATCGAGGCCAAAAGTAGATAGTGTCTCATAACTCCATTTATTTTTTGGTGACATGCGGTGACCTTCAATTCCCGTCGCGCCGACAGCCATCCGGCAATTGCCTTGCTGTCTTTTTTTCGACTTAATTGTGCAGACACCGCTTTCGTCTTACAAAGATAACGAATTTTGATTACATAAGTTGTTCTACAACGACTTATATGCTCTTATGACACGTCAGTATTGTAATGGTTTAAGAGAATGTCTGAATTTAACTTTCATTCACTTCACCCTTAATTGGTGCTCATATTTAATTATTCGATTCAATTTCACTTAAACTACCCCATTTCACTTAGACTACCTCATTCTTCAATATTTGTCAACGCCCCCACACGGGGGAGGCCAAGGTCTTACTGTCGCTGAAATTCGAACACTTGCTTATCACCCCCTCACATCCGCAAATAGAATTCATGGCATAATGCTATATATTCGGGGGTATATTCGCCCGGACCATATTCTATCACTATCTCCTCTTCCTTCAATTCTGCCGTCTGAATCGGATTTGCGGCTCCATGCCCGTTAATCCACTCCATCATGACTCGCTTGGGAGCTGCCGAGTGATTTCCTCTCACCATTGCCATGCGGCTGAGTGTAAGTCCGTTAATCTCGCCATACTGCCGCAATGAGCAGGCATCTGTCGATTGCGCGATATACGCAAGTCGCCCGCCGGGACTAAGCAGCCCCGTTGCCTCTCCAAGAAGTGCCTCGGGAGAAAGCGCGCCGGCATGACGTGCCAACATCCGTCCGGACGCCGTATTGTCGGCTCCGGCATGGAAGAATGGCGGGTTTGATACAATCAGGTCATACCGGTATCCCATGCCCGATTTCACGGCATCTGCCAGCAGTGAGAAATCCGATTCCATGGCCACCAGCCGACTGCTCCATTCCGACCTGCTGAAATTACCGGATGCTTCATCTACGGCACCTGGCTCGATATCTATTCCTTCCACAATCGCATCGCCTCCGGCATCCGCATTACGCTGGGCAAGCATCAAGGCTATCAGCCCGCATCCGCATCCGGCATCAAGAATGCGGTGCTCCATCCCGCTCACTGTGGCCCAGGCACCGATCATAACCCCATCTACCCCTACCTTGTTGGCGCTTCGAGAATGATTCACTTCGAATCGCTTCATCCGAAATACCCTTTCTTTATCTTTTCTTGACATACAACTCTATGTTAATATTAATTAAGCCGGTGTTTAACTTTAACCATAGTAATTGAATGGAAATCTTTTATACAATCTGCTGCGGCTTCTTTTTTGCCGTTTTCGGCTTGTCGTTCAGTCGGATATGTTTATATTCTCTTTCACTCCTCACCGGAATCGACCGACAGACAATCCCGCATATCGTATAAATTAAATTTGATCACTTACTCATACGAACTCGTTTTTCAGCAGATTCCGTAAGCTTAGTGGGCGCAATGCCAGATTGCAACCGACTGACCATTGGGGAATCAGCCAAAAGAAGAGTTAGAACCACTACACGCCGCGATTGTGCAAATATAAATAAATTTCGCTAACTTTGCACCGTCTATCGGCTGATTTTTATTTTCAGCCCAATATCTAAATCTCCTCCATGGCCTGTGGCTACGACGACAATACTTAAATGTCTGTCGTCCCGCACCCCACCCCACTCTCTCTCCGACTTCAATCCAATACAAAACGTATGAAGAAGAAAAAAGACTCCGGAGCCTCTCTGTCAGATATCGAATCAATAAATGAGATGTTGCGCCAGAACGGTTCAGCTCTTCAGGCTGTCATTGACAAACATGATTTTACATGCCTCGATGATTCTCCTCTAAAATTCACTGCCTCGCAGATGAAGAAGGTCGTGGTGCTTCCGATAAGTGATTCGGTGGCTGTGCCCGACATTCACCAGCAACTGCCGGTGAATGATCCCGGTATGATCCCTCTGCTTGAGAAACTTATCGAAATGGAGTTGCCTGTAGTAATCACATTCCCGAAGGATTCTTCGGCTGCATTTACTGAAGACATTGACGAGGACACTCCCCTCTCGGCCGATGAATTGTCGGCCGTAGGCATTATGGGCTATATCACAAGGATAGAGGAATCAGTCGCCTCCGATGACGGAAATGAGTTTAATCTTATGCTCTTCCGGGGAGGTCCGCGTGTGACCATCAAGAAAATCATCAATTCTACTGATGGTCAGAGCCCCGACTATGCCGCTGTATCCGCATTCCCTATTGACTTTAACATCGGCATTGATGAAGGCACCGCTTATATACGTGAGATTCAGGAGGTCTACGACCGGCTACGACAGCTACACAACAATACCTCCATTCCCTCCATGAACAGTATCATGGAGAAATATTCCCCACTCGCCTCTTTCTTTTACGCCCTGTTTTCTGCACCGGTAAGACCTTCGGTCAAAATCCGCATCATCGAGATCAAGGATTTCGCCTCTATGCTCTCCACATATCTCCTTGAGCTTACCAAGACCGAGAAATACTCCATCTTCAAGGCTGACATACACCGTAAAGTTGAGCAGGACATGGCCGATATCAACCGTGAGAATTTCCTGCATCAGGAGATGGCGGTGATTCGCGATGAACTTGGCGACAACGACCTCAACGACAGCGATGAGTTCCGCCGTCGCGCATCTGAGAAAAAATGGAACGAGACTACCCAGAAGCATTTCGAGCGTGAACTGCGTAAATTACAGCGCTTCCCTTCCAATACACCCGACTACAGCATACAGTCAACATATCTCGACAATTTCCTTTCACTCCCATGGGAAGAATATTCTGACGCAGATTTTGATTTTGACCGCATAGCCGACACCCTTGACCGTGATCACTTTGGTCTTGAAAAGGTGAAAGAGCGCATACTCGAGCAGATGGCTGTGGCCAAACTGCGTGCCGACAACAAGGCTCCTATTCTTTGTCTTGTCGGCCCTCCGGGTGTGGGAAAGACTTCGCTGGGACGCTCCATTGCCGAGGCTATGGAACGTGAGTACGCACGTGTCTCTTTCGGAGGCATGCACGATGAGGCGGAGATACGTGGACATCGACGCACGTACATAGGCGCCATGTCGGGACGAATAATCAACGCTCTGACAAAGACCAAAACGTCAAATCCGGTGATGGTGCTCGATGAAATCGACAAAATCGGAAAAGATTTCAAAGGCGACCCTTCGACGGCTCTTCTTGAGGTGCTTGACCCTGAACAGAACAATGCCTTCCACGATAATTATCTTGACGCCGACTACGACCTGAGCAATATCTTCTTCATTGCCACTGCAAATTCGCTCGACACTATTTCGGCACCGCTGCTCGACCGCATGGAGATTATCTCTATTCCGGGGTACATAACGGCCGAAAAGGTGGAGATCGCCATGCGGCATCTTGTGCCGAAGGAGCTGAAAACCAATGGGTTTAAAGACAATGAGATTGCTTTTGAGAAGGAGGCTCTCATATATCTTACCGACTATTACACACGCGAATCCGGAGTCCGAAGGCTGGAGAAGATGATTGCCAAGCTGCTCCGCAAACTTGCGGTTATGAAGGTGCGCGGCGTGGAATACCCCCGACTCATCACACGTGAACTGATTACTTCATTGCTTGGGAAAACGGAATTTAATCCTGACCAGTATGAATCAGGCAACGTGCCCGGAGTCGTCACCGGACTGGCATGGACCTCTGTCGGAGGGGAGATTCTGTTTATCGAGGCTTCTGTGACACCGGGCAAAGGCAAACTATCGCTCACAGGCAATCTCGGCGATGTGATGAAGGAATCTGCCACACTGGCACTGCAGTATCTCAAGGCACACACACAGATGCTCTCTCTCGAACCGGATGCAATCGACAAGGTCGACGTGCATATCCACGTGCCGGAAGGTGCCATCCCGAAAGACGGCCCGTCGGCCGGCATCACCATGACCACCGCCATTGCCTCGGCCCTTACCGGACGCGAAGTGCGGCAGAAAATCGCAATGACGGGCGAAATCACACTCCGCGGCAAGGTGCTCCCCGTAGGTGGGATAAAAGAGAAAATCATTGCCGCCAAGCGCGCCGGAATCACTGAAATCATCCTCTGTCGCGACAATGAGAAGGATATTCTTGAGATTGCCGAAAGATATGTCGAAGGTCTCACATTTACATTTGTTGAGACAATCGGCGAGGTAATCGGCCATGCCCTCTTACCGGCCTCAATCACCCATGATTACGGCATTTACTCTGCCGCATCCATATGATAAATCATCCCCGCGCCGGATTTCGGCGCGGGGATGATTCTTAAGTAAGTGCTCAAATTTATAAGTAAGTGTTCAAATTTAACTTATACAATTGCGGGCTTATATTAAAAACACTCTCCCACTCTCCTGCGAATCATTCTTTTGACGGAGTCTCCCCGCCGGCATTCCCGGTGTTACGCGGCTTCTTGTGCCAACGGCGGTTGACTGACCTGTTTTTCTGCCCCTCGCCTGCATTGCCATGTGGCTTCCGCCGTCCTCTTGCATCTCGTTCTTTCCCGGCGGGAGCACCGTCCTTCAATCTATTGCCGTGATTTCGCCCTGCGACTTTACCGCTTCGTCCCGGCTGTTCGGGGAGGGCCATATCCTCAAGACCTGCCGGCATGGCGCCTCGCTTGACTTTTTGCCCGAGCAGACGCTCTATCTGCTGGAAACTGCATCGGTCGCGGTCGGATATGAGTGTCACAGCCCGCCCGTCGCGGTCAGCACGCGCAGTACGCCCCACACGGTGTACATAATCTTCTCCCTCACGTGGCACATCATAATTCACCACCAGCTCGATATCGTCAATATCAATGCCCCTTGCCACTATATCAGTGGCAATCAAGACATTGATTTTACCCGACTTAAAATCAAGCATCACATCCTCGCGCTTCGTCTGGTCAAGATCGGAGTGCATCTCACCTATCTTCAGCCCGTTGATTCGTATCTGGCGGGCAAGCTGCTTCACCTTCAGTTTAGATGATGAAAACACTATGACTCTCTTGTAATCACCTTCCGACAACACATGACGCAGCACACCCTCCTTGGCATTCTCCGAGCAAAGATAGGCTATCTGCTCAATCTTGTCGGCCGGTTTGGAGACTGCAAGCTTTATCTCTGCAGGATTGCGGAGTATGGATTTGGCAAGCTGCTGTATCTTCGGAGGCATTGTGGCGGAGAAAAGCAGAGTCTGACGCTCCTTGGGCATATGACTTGCAATGTTCATGATATCGTCATAGAAGCCCATGTCGAGCATACGGTCGGCCTCGTCAAGAATAAAGAACGACACTTCCGAGAGGTCTACAGAACCCATCTGAAGGTGCGCTATCAGACGTCCCGGGGTGGCTATCACCACATCCGCCCCCATCTTCAGACCGCGGCGCTGCTGCTCATAGGTGTGCCCGTCAGTACCGCCATAGATGGGGAGTGAACTTATAGGAAGGAAATAAGCGAATCCCTGCATCTGACGGTCAATCTGCTGGGCCAGTTCGCGCGTCGGAGCCATAATCACACAATTGACGCGATTTTCCGGATATTTTCCGCTACAGATAAGGTCAATGACCGGCAGCAGATAAGCAGCCGTCTTGCCGGTCCCGGTCTGAGCGCAGGCAAGAAGATCCCGCCCGTCGAGCACCTGTGGTATCGCCTGCTCCTGAATCGGTGTCATTTCGTCAAAATGCATGTCCCAGAGAGCATCCAATAGTTCGTCGCTCTCAAAATAATCATCAAATCTCATATAGAGTTTTAGTGCTTACGAAGTCAATTATCTGGCTGCCAGATAATTCATCCGAATCATTAACTAATTTTCAAAATAAATCACTAACTTTTTTACAAATTTAAGAAAAAATTCCGTAACTATTCTCCACCATAGATGTTTTATTATTGACGCCAGTTTCGGGGTCGGTTCCCTCCGGGCGTCAAGAATTCTATAATTATAGAATTCTGCAGACGGAATCAATACTAACTGATAACACGACAATAACATGAAATCCAACGATTCTTTTAAATCCAGATTGGTAGGCCTGCAGAGCAATCTACTCAATTTTGCCTATCAACTCACCTCTAATAGAGAGGCAGCGCAGGATTTGCTTCAGGACACTACGCTCAAAGCTCTTGACAATGAAGACAAATATGTGGACAATACCAACTTCAAAGGTTGGATTTTCACTATCATGCGCAATATCTTCATCAATAATTATCGGCAGACTGTACGTCAGGCTACCGTAGTCGACAAGACCGACGACCTCTATCACCTCAATATCTCGCAGGATAGCGGTCTGACCACCCCCGAAGGCTCATATGCCGTCAAGGAAATCAGCCAGGCCCTCAACAGTTTTTCCGATGAATACCGGGTGCCCTTCAATATGTATGTGGCAGGCTACAAATATCACGAAATAGCCGATAAACTCGGACTCCCGCTCGGAACGGTAAAGAGCCGTATCTTTTTCGCGCGCAAGCGTCTGCGCAGCGAACTGGCCGACTATCAGGTCTAAATCGCTACTATACAGTCATGATTTTATCACTGACACATTTATATGTATAGTCTGTTTTATGTGTAATTGTATCATAATGTGGTATTCTCATATGGCGGCAACTCGCTTCAACACCTTCTACGAAGGATTCATGTTATAAAAGTTACTAATGTCAGTATACCCGAAGGGAGTCTCTTGGATGAGACTCCCTTCATTTTTATGCTCATTCTATAAGTGAGTGTTTAAATTCAAGAATTCGAACACTTACTTACAAGCGCCGAATTATAATAACGCACATCTCCGGTCACCTCTTCCCCCACAAACGGTGGCATTGACAGGTCTCCGTCAAATGCCAACGGAAGCTCCACCTCACATAACTTCAGCCCCGAATTCTGGCCACCGAAAATATCTACCTCCCACGTCATCCCCTCCCATGGCACTATCCAGCGCTCCTTCTCCAGCGGCAGGCCTTCACACATATTCATCATGCGTCGGGCATCTGCCACCGGCACCTCATACTCATACTCCTCTCGTGTGTCGCCGCTTGTGATACCCTTCACCGTCAGCCAACCTTGCTCGCCTGCGATACGCACTCTCACCGTCGACTCTTTACGACGGCTGAGATATCCCTGCTCGATTCTGACATGTCCTACCGCCAGCTGACGCCAGTCGGCACACTTATCCTCATCAAGAAGAAATTTTCTCTCTCTTTCGTATTTTGCCATAGTTTCGCTACTTTTCACTGCCCGGAGCCTCAAACACATATAATGATGACTGAATGCACCGGGGAATAACCCTTTTACCACGTAAAGTTAGGAATTCTTCTCTTATTTAGCTAATTTTGCAGCTGTTTTTCATTCGAAAACCTGCCACTGAAGTGAAAATAATCCTGTACAAAATATCAACGACTCCTGTTATGCCCCGTCTGCTCGGATGGGCCAGGGCTATCGGATGCTCTCTGCTGATGGTTGCCCCGTTCCCGATGACATTTGCATCATCTGCACTTACCGACTCCCTGCCGCTCCTCCCGCAGGTGCCGGCAACGGCATCACCTGATATTGTCAGCCGCGCTGCCGACTCCATCTCTGAGGCCGGTAATGCCGACGACCTCGAGGTCGTAAGATATATCGACCTTAATGGTGTGGAAGTGACGGCATCTAAAGCGAAATACTCAAAAAAGAACAATCCCGCCTATGAGCTGATGAAGCGCATAAGGGAATCGAAAGACCTTTCCGACCCGCGCATTCTACCGGAATATTCTGAGGATTTTTATAATAAAATTGTGCTCGGACTGAATAATACTGACGCATCTCGATTCAAGGGGAAAGAACGTCTGAGGTTTCTCAACGAATATGTCGACACGGCCGCGCATACCGGTCTGCCTGTGCTTCTTCTGTCACTCCACGAGACTGCGGGAACCCGGCTGCACTCTCTAAATTTCATGAAGGACAAGCTTCTCATACGCGGACAGCGCAACGCCGGTATCGACGACCAGTTTGACCAAAAGAATATCAACACAATCCTAAACGACCTGCTTGCCAATATCGATATATATAAGGATGATATCACTCTGGTGCAGCAACGCTTCGTATCACCAATCAGCAGTCTTGCCGACAATTTTTACCGGTATTCACTCAACGATACTGTCTTCATGGAGGGGAAGCCATATCTCGAACTCGTGTTTGCTCCACGCTCGCCCGAGATGTTCGGGTTCAACGGGCGACTGTTTGTGGAAGCCGGCGATCCGGCGCATTTTATTCGCCGCGTTGAGATGAGAGTGCCTCGAGTAATCAATCTAAATTATGTGGATAATGTCTACATCACTCAGACTTACATCAAGGATGAGTATGGCAAACGACATCTCGAGTCTGACGACATCTCTCTCGAACTGACACTGATGCCGGGCACCGACACTTTCTATGCCCGCAGATTCACTAAATTATCCCCTCCCCAGTTCTCACCCGACCGTTCGCTACATAATTTCCTATACGATGCCAACAGCTATATCGTATACGAAAACGACAACCTGGAACCATGGGACAAATGGAACGAATTCCGGCTCACACCTCTCTCTCAGGCCGAGGGAGAAATGGGCTCGATGATGAACCGCCTGCGCAAGTTCCCGGCCGTATACTGGGGGGAAAAAATACTGAAAATATTCGTCAACGGATATGTAGCCACATCGCGCAATTCAAAGGTAGACCTCGGCCCAATCAATACACTTATTTCTTATAATTCAATCGAGGGTTTGCGGTTTCGTGTCGGAGGTCTGACCACTGCCGCTCTGTCTCGCCACTGGTTTGCCAGAGGATACCTGGCCTACGGATGCCGTGACCGGAAATTCAAATACAATGCAGAACTTGAATACTCCATAGTCCCCAAACAACAGCATTCGCGCGAATTCCCGGTCAATTCAATCAGACTCCACTACAATTATGACCTCGACAACATAGGGCAGCATTATTATTACACCAACTCCGACAACGTATTTCTATCCCTAAAGCGCAAGGGCTCGTATCTCTCGCTATATCGCCGGGAGGCCGGAGTCACCTATCAGCTCGAGCTCCCCTCAAACTTCTCTCTTCTCGCATCTTTCCGCCACCGCATATACGATGCCACTCCATGGCTACCCTTTGTCGATGGCAACGGCATATACCGCGAACGCTATACTCTGGCCGGATTTCTGATCGAGCTCCGATATGCCCCCGGCGAAAAGTTTATCCAGACTCGCTCCAACCGCTACCCCGTCAATCGCGATGCGCCTATAATCCGCCTTACGCATGAAATCGTGCCCAAAGGGATGCTCGGATCAGCTTTCAATATCAACAAGACTGAAATAAGCCTGTCGAAACGCATTTGGCTGTCGGCTTTCGGATACTGTGATGCCGTTCTGAAAGGGGGGATGATTTGGAGCCGAGTGCAGTATCCGGCCCTGATGTGGCCGAGTGCCAACCTGTCGTTCACAATTCAGCCGGAATCATACTCCCTTATGAACCCGATGGAATTTCCACTCGACCATTACGGCGCACTCGACATCAGCTATTTCGCCAACGGTCTCCTATTCAATCAGATTCCGCTGATAAAACGGCTCAAGCTCCGCGAAGTGGTGACCTTCAAGGGGCTGATGGGGGGGCTGACATCCAAGAACGACCCGACCGACGATCCGAGCCTGTTCCGTTTTCCGGAAGATGCCGAAGTGCAGAGGATGAGGCGAAAACCATATATGGAGTTAGGCGTAGGTATCGACAATATCTTCACTTGCCTGCGCTTCGACTATATCTGGCGGCTCACCTACCGCGACTTGCCCAATGCCACACGCGGCGGATGGAGAGTCTCGCTCCATTTCTCCTTCTGATTCTTAAATAAGTTTCAAATTTAATGCTTATTTTTAGTCGATTCCGGTGCGGAGTGAAGGTGAATATATTCGCCTGAGCAACAAGACGGAAGCGGCAAAAAAGAAGCAGCAGACTGTATAAACGATTCCCGTTCAATTACTATCGGTTAAATCTGACTCTTACTTAATTGCTATCGGTTAAATCTGAACTCTTATTTATCTCCATAAAACATAGAAGAGGTCCGCGGAAATTTCCGCAGGCCTCTTCTGTATTTATCTGTGATACTGACCTTGGTCAGTCTGTAGAACACGGTTCATGCTCAGAGCACTACTTTCACACCTTCCACGATGTAGATACCGCCTGTAAGGCCTGTCACTACATTACGACCGGGATTAAGTGTGATCATACCCACCATGCGGCCGTCGGCCGAGTAAATAGCTGTGGTCTTAGCCTCATCGACGCAGATTATAAGCTGGCCGTTCTCGACAGCCACCTTCATCCCTTCGGGGAGCTTGACACTGTCCACTCCGGTCACGATGTCGTCGCCGGCCACACCAATCAGGATTGTACCCAGTCCGGCACGTCCTGCGGCATATACCTCGAACGGTGCCACCTCGGTAGTGGCGACTGCATTCTCACCGTCGGATTCCACAGCCTCGAATGCAGTGCCTGCCTCATTGAGCACATATGTGGTCTCTGCAGGGAGCTGCTTCGCGCTATAGCTTGCAATCAGGTCATAGTCGGCGCCACTTGTCGCAATTTCAGCAGGTGTGGCGGCCACTGTCACTGATGATGCGGAGAAGGTCAGGTCGCGCGCCGCATTGCTCTTGGTCTGCTTTATGAGAGAAGGCACATTGGCTGCGACTCCGGCACGAAGAGCAATCTCACGGTCACCCTCTGTCAGAGATGCCACCATATAGTCGGCTGTAGCCGACTCCTGGTCGGGCGTTGTCTTGGCAACGAGTTCCGTGCCGTCAGCAGTCACGCTCTCCACATCGAAGGGAACCACAAGAGCAGTCCATCCCTTGGATGCTGCGGGCACATTGACAGTGCAGCTGATGCGGTCGCTGCCAATCATACTGAATTTGTTGGCTACCGACAGCGGATATCCGGCCGTAAGCGAGATGTCGCCTGCCGACTCGTAAATACGACCCTGACGGATTGAGATGCCGCCTTCACTGTCGATATCCTCGATTTCGCCCACTCGTGTGGTCAGACAGTTGCCGACTAAAGATGCGGGCATTGCCACACCCTCGCCAAGAATAATGAAGCAGTTGGGGTTGAGTCCGTCGAACGCTGCCTCGTCAAAGCCTGAGATGCGCGGTGCCTTGGCACGTATTGCGGCCTCGGCGGGCGCTTCTGAAGATGCAGGATTGAGATTGATTGAAGTCAGATTGTCGCAACCGCTGAAGGCTCCGGCCCCCATTGCGTCGATACCTGTCAGAGTGATGGTCTCAAGAGATGTGCAGCCGCTGAAGGCGCCCTCGCCAATCATGCTGACTGACTCGGGGACAGTGACAGTTGTCAGGCTCTCGCAATCCTTGAACGTATTGGGAAGGATGGCGTCAACCTCCGGAAGTACCACTTCCTTGAGCGAAGACTTACCTTCGAAGGCGTTGGCAGGAATCTCACTCTGCATGTCCGAGAGGTCGAGTGATTCGAGTGATTCGAAACCATTGACTACAATAGCCAGTGTCTCACTGTCGATCTCACCCTGAAGCGAAAGTGTTGTCACATCGGCGGCCTCGGCAGTGTTGACCGACACGATTTCTTCTGTGGTCAGCGTTGCGCCATTAGCCGGGATAGCATAGATTTCAACTGCAACGTCGGCATCGGTGATGTCAACAGTATAGTAGCCCTCTTCATCTGCCTCAAGCACCTGGTCGCCGACTTTCACACGCGGACTCAGGTCATGATTGTCGGTGGAGAACCCTATAGTGAATCTTACAGTTGAATTCTCGCCGACATTCTTAAGCACCGGGGATGACGCATTGCTTGAGTCGAACACCTCTAAATAACGGGCAGTATCACCATTCTCAGCCTCATCATTGCGGATTTCAGGAAGCACTGTGAACTGGTCGGATATACAGTTGAAGATTACGTCATAGAGATATACAACGTCAATATCATGATTACCCGAAAGATCGGCATGCTTGTTGGGATTCCAGAATGTAACGCTTACCGCGCCATCGGCGCTTATCGCCTCTTCAGGAAGCAGGTGGCCGTTGTCGTAAACGCGCAGATTGACTTTCTCGCGATACTCATCTGTACCCTCCGGGCGCCCTTCAGCCTTGGAGAGCGCTCCGATATAGAGCTTGTCGGCCAGAGTTATACTTTCAAGTGAGATATTGTCTTTGAGGAACGAAGCAGCACGCTCGACGTTGAATTCCTTGTCGGCGACAAAGCAGCGCGATGCGTCATAATCCAGTGAATAAACAGGGTATTGGCCAACGATATTGAATTTGCCTGCTTCCCAGCCGTTGGACCAATTGTCGTTAAACCACCCGGTATCCACACGGGGTGTCTTGTAGGCCTGGAGATGTTCGGCGGGCACTACCACCGTTACTTTCGAGTTGTCAGGCAGACCTGTTTTTAAGGCATGGTACTGACTGTAATAGAGGTGTCCGACATTACCGTCACTTCCGGGGGCACAAGGCAGATAAATTGTCTCAAGTGCCGTACAACCCAAAAATACGTCATCTTCAAGTCCGCTTCCGGTCTTTACCATGACTTCGCCGGTAGAAGGACGGATCGCATATATATCGCCCCAGTTGCGGAGGTTTTTGGGAAGTTCAATCTCCTTGAGTCGCGAACATCCTTTAAATGCATCGTGTCCGAATTGTGTTACGCTCGGCGGCAGAATGATTTCCTCGATGTGGCATCCGCCAAGCTCTTTGTTATAAAATGCATAACTGGGGAAATAATTGTCGAATCCGTGCTTTGCGTCTGTATTGCGGTCGCGCACGATTGTAGCCTCCGAGAGGTCAAGAGTCCGGATATTGGCCGCACACCAGTAATTCTCGCGGAACAATCCGAAATCGTAATAGTCAATCTTACCTTTGATGGTGAGTTTCTTAATATCGCGGTATTTTTGAGCCGTGGCGTAGTTGATTGCGCCCCATCCGTCGATACCTTCGTAGCCTGAGAGATAGAGGTGTTCACCCTCGCCGAGCACAATCGTAGCCTCTGTGAGCGACACTGGAGGATATACTTTGATATCAAAGTCCATATCCTGCTTGGCAATGAAGGAGTAGCTGAACGATTTGGCGGCCTTGACGATTGTGTCGCCGTTGACCACCGCATCAATCATGTGTGCTGCATTCTTCGGAGTCACCTTGATAGTGATGTCACGACCGCGCACTGCGGTAGCGACTGCGCCGCTTACATTGGCATTATCAAGCACAGGAATGTTGATGTTGTAAATCGGTGTCTGGTTGTTGAGTGCCGGGATACGGTCCACTACATTCTCGTTGCTGCCGGCCACAAGAGCCCACGATTTCATATTGTAGGATGTGGCGAGACGGATATAGTTGCCTTCGCGGACATTCGATTCTTTGACACAGCAGTTGACGTTCATTTTGAGTCCGTCACCCTGCATTCTACCCCAGGTGGTGACTGGTGAAATAAATTCCTTGATGCGTCCCTCGGAGTCGGTAAGCACTGCGGCCCAGAACAGATAGTTGGCATCCGACGGCACCTTTAGTGCATTGGCGCGGATAGTGAAGGGGATGCCCGGAATTACGTTGACAGCATCTGTGAGCAGACCCACGGTGCCGCCGGTATCAGTCAGCTGCCAGGGTGAATCATATGTGGCCACTTCCTGCGGCTTGATAAGGTCGAAGTGCAGGATGGTGCTGCTGTTGAGTGTCACACTGTAGTTGCCCTGGGCATCGGCGGTGAGAGGAGTGGAGTTGGCGTATACAGTCATGCGATTGTCGTTCTCGGCGATATGCTTGGCTGTGAACACTACTTGCGTGCCCTTCTCATAGCGGCCCGGCTGCGTCTTGGAATCATACATCACCTCGGCGTCCTCCATGACGGCAAAGGCCACATCAGTCACGGCAGGCATCGGGTCGATTACGATGTTCTTTATATCCTTCCAGTATTCCTTGGCACTGTAGTTATTGACTGCGTTCTGGTTGGGCACGTGAAGTGTCATCAGATCGGTTCGTGTGCCGGTGAATACACACCAGTTGATAAACTCTGCCTTCTCACGTCCTACCCACACATCGCGCAGGTTGCCGCAGCTGAGGAACACGTTGTATTCATAAGTGCTCACTCCGGCCGGAATCTTGATCGAGGTGATGCCGGATGCCTTGAATGCAGCATTTTTAATGCGGTTGATGTTTGTGGGCAGTATCACCTCTCTGAGGCTTCCCTTGCCCTCGAATGCCGAGCGGGGGATTGCATTGGCCTGATTAGAGCCGTTGGCTGCTATATAACATCCTGAGATGTCGAGGCGCTGCAGGTTCATCTCCTTGCGCATATACTCAAAGTCGCTCGCATCAATCTGGCCGAAGAGTGTCAGCTCGGTGATCGAGCCTGTCTCGGCCGACGGGATAAGCCTGGAGAGTGTGCCGGGGTCCTCTACCCATACACTGCGCTTGGCCTTTACTTCTGAAGCCTTCTGCACAAGGATGGAGATTTCCTGATCTTCGCGCACATTGCCGATTGAGTAATTGCAGGTGTTGGCTGCCGGGGTGAGAAGCACGCCGTTGGCCTTGACTGTGATTACATCCTCCTGAGCGTTATCGGGGGTGACGGTGAAACTGTAGTTCCATCCCTTGATTACCGACGGCATACCCTGCCATGCGGCACCTGAAACTGACGTCGGGAAGTTGATGGCGAAAGTCTCTGCAATGGTGCGTGAGGCGGCAATCTCATTGGTGGTGAGCAATTCGCCTGCCACGGGAAGCCATGTGGCTCCGGAATCGACAGATGTTGCGATACGCACCATGTCGCCCTCCTCTACATCCACACCCTCAGGGAGCTGACAGTTGTAGAAGTCTGCATAGGCAAGAAGGCCGACAGAAGCGAGCGAGAGGTTCTGCTCTTTGCTGAGAAGGCTCTTGAATTCACCGGCAGCGCTATAAAGCGCGACGGCCACACGGCCGCTGAAGCTGTCATAGCCCACATTCTTCAACGCTCCGACACGCACTGTGAATGTTTTTCCGGGAGCAAGCTGAGTCATGTCACTGCCGATACCCACCTGGCCGCCTTCCGATGTCAGACGCACGGGCGACCACGCAGAGTTACTACCGTTGCCCGGCTTGATGTTGTAGATTATGGTGGTCAGGTTGTTGAACGTATGCGACTGGCTCACTGTCGGGTTGAGCGCCGTGCTCGCATACCAGCCGCCATTGTTGTTGCCGTCGGCGCCGGCCCAGCCCCAGTTGATGTGGAGCATTCCAGTCACGGGATCGTAGCCGTCGACAACAAACGCATGCCCCACAGTCACATCCTGACCGCAGTAGAGCACCGGCCGACGGTTCTTTATCTCCTCAATCACGATGGCATCGAAGGCTGCCTGTGTAGAGAATTCGGAACGCTTGCGGTATGTGACGCCGGGGTCATAGCCGAAGTAGTTGGAGAGGGCTCCGGGCACACGCACTTCATATGCGCTTGAACCCGACATGCCGAACTGCGTGTCAATGCTGCTTGCAGCATGATACATCAGCGTCGATACGGCCTCTGCCTCAGCTGAGGTGTAGCCGTATCTATAGTTGTCGGTGCGCATATTGGCCCAGTCGTAGGCCACATCATAGTTGACTCCGTTATAGCTGCCTGTGCCGCGCGCCGGAAACTCATGATATTTCATGATAATCGACATGGCTGTGCCGACACATCCTACAAGACGACCTCCGGGGATAGAGGCATTGAAGGGTGATTCCTGACTCCATGCAGCCGTAGGAAGAAGAATTCGTTCACCGGTGCGGGCCGTACGGCGCACGATGTTGCGGCGCTGCGCCGCATTGTAGGATACCTTCAGCTGCGGAGCTGCCTTGATCTCATTCTCAAGGCCGGCAAGCATCCACTGCATTGCCGGAGGAAGTGTGGCGGCATCATAGCGCCCTTCGGTTGAGTATCCGAGAATAGGGGCCGTCGTGTCATCGGCCGATACAATGACGTACCCCCGTCCGGAGTGCTCATTGAATACATAATAGTACGGTCTGGCCGACGTACCTGCTGTGTAGACGAGGTCCAGGGCGTTGCCCGAGGCTAAATCATCATTGCTGCCCGCCGAAAGAAAGTCAGCGGCCAATTGCTTTGCATCGTCGACACTCACCACGGCTGACCAGGCGGGTGCGGCGGCACATGCAAGCAGCGATAAAACTAGCCCTTTTGAGAGATGTCTGAACATGTCTTTGATGTTAATTTTAGCTGTTGATGTATTTATATTATGTAAAACGTATGCATTTCGTCAGGCACCTGAGAATCTGTTTCAATTTAATTTCCAAATTGATTGCAGCTGTTTTTACAGCTTTGTCAACGTCTTTTCCGACTATTTCCGCCAAGCTTCATCATTCGCATAGCACGCTATGCTCATTTCTCAACCTACTGGAATAATCCTGAAAATACATTTTATAAAAATCTGGCAATTAAATTCAAACCGCATCTGAGCAAGGATTCATCATTATGGCCTGACTGTCAGAGATGTAGCAACACAGTATCCATTCATGCTCCGACGGCGGCGACCTGACGGCGGAGCGTGCGGCCACACACATGGCTGCACGCTCCTTCTGAATCTGTGCAGAAAGCGGCGCAAATTTAGATAAATTTTTCTATCTATGCAATTTTTAAACCTCTTTTAACTAATAGCATTTGCCCAAAAATTGTTAACCGTTCAATCTCACTCCTTGCCACCCGACGCATAGGGCGAAGCGGCCCGGAGAATCCGAATCTCCGGGCCGCTGTATTACACATGTTTTAAGCGCCTTCCGTCTGTCAGCCGAGATTGGCCACAAGCACCTGCATAGCTGCCTCAAGACCCTCGGCATCCTTGCCACCGGCCTGAGCGAAGAAAGGCTGGCCGCCACCTCCTCCTTTGATGTGGCGGGCTGCCTCGCGCACAGCCTTGGATGCATTTCGGCTATCGCTCACCATGTCGTCGGTCAGCGATACTGTGAGCAGAGGCTTGTCGGCGAAGCGGGTCGCTGCCGCGAATACTGTCTTCTCCCCTCCCTCGCGGCGCACGGCAAAAGCAAGTGCTTTGACATTTTCGGGAGCCATGATGCCCTGGAATGTCACCAGGCTCACGCCGTCTTTTTCATCAGCTTTGGCCAGCAACTCGCGCGTGAGCGTATTGATACGTTCTTCTACGAATTCGTCTACTTTCTTATGCAGGTCGGCATTCTCAACGATGGCCTTCTGAACGGCCTGTTTCACATCGGCATTATTGCCGAGCATCGACTGGAGAGTGCGCATAGTGTCCTGAAGGGAATCGAGCATATCCTCCACTCCGGATCCTGAAATAGCCTCGATGCGGCGTATGCCGGCTGCGATTGAGCTCTCACCGACGATGCGCACCATGCCGATATTGCCCGTATTGGCCACGTGCGTGCCGCCGCATAGCTCGATGGAGTCGCCGAATTTCACCACACGCACTTTATCGCCGTATTTTTCGCCGAAGAGCGCCATCGCTCCCATAGCGCGGGCCTCCTCAATCTGGCATTCGCGATGCTCCTCAAGCGATCTGGCCTCGCGAATCCTGGAATTGACAAGATGCTCCACCTTGCGCAGCTCTTCGGGAGTCACTTTCTGGAAGTGCGAGAAATCGAAGCGCAGTGATGTCGGCGATACGTAAGAACCCTTCTGCTCGACATGTGTGCCGAGCACTTCGCGAAGGGCCGCATGCAGCAGGTGGGTGGCTGAGTGATTGGCCGATGTGGCCTTACGGGCCTCAAGATTGATACGGGCCGTGAGAGGTGCCGAAGGATTAGCCGGCAGAACACGCATCAGATGCACTCCTATATTGTTTTCTTTCTTGGTGTCGAATACTTCAGTCTCGTTGCCGTCGGCATCAATGAGCACACCGCTGTCGCCCACCTGTCCGCCCATTTCGGCATAGAAGGGCGTGCGGGAAAGGAGCACCTGATAGAATTCCTTCCCTTTCTGTTTTACCTTGCGGTAGCGCAATATGGTGGTCGGAGTCTCGAAGTTGTCATAGCCCACGAATTCCTCTTCGCCGGCGTTCACCTCTACCCAGTCTGTAGCCTCTACCGATGCGGCATTGCGCGCACGCTCTTTCTGCTTCTTCATCTCGGCGTCAAATCCGGCCTGGTCAAGCGAAAGCCCGTTCTCTCGCAATATCAGTTCGGTGAGGTCGAGCGGGAATCCGAATGTGTCGTACAGCGTGAAGGCCGTCACTCCGGAGAGTGTGTCTTTTCCTTCTTTCTTAAGGGTGGCCATCTCCCCTTCGAGCAGGCCGATACCCTTGTCGAGTGTGCGCAGGAAAGAGTCTTCTTCCTCTTTTATCACCTTTTTGATGAGTTCCTGCTGTGCGGGAAGTTCCGGATATGCCTCACCCATCTGCTCGACGAGAGTATCCACAAGGCGGTAGAGGAATGCCTCCTTGCAGTCAAGGAAGGTATAGGCGTAGCGCACTGCGCGACGCAGAATGCGACGAATCACATAGCCGGCCTTGGCGTTGGAGGGAAGCTGTGAGTCGGCGATGGAGAAGGCGATAGTGCGCAGGTGGTCGCTCACTACCCGCATTGCCACATCCACCTTATGGTCGATTCCATATTTTTTACCTGTCAGTTCTTCGATCTTCCGCAGGTATGGCGTGAATACATCGGTGTCATAGTTGCTCTGTTTCCCCTGAAGTGCCATGCAAAGACGCTCGAATCCCATCCCTGTATCAATCACACGCGCGGGGAGGGGTTCCAATGATCCATCGGTCTTCCGGTTATACTGCATGAATACCAGATTCCAGATTTCAATTACCTGTGGGTTGTCTTTGTTGACAAGCGACGCGCCGTCGGTCTTCGCGCGTTCTTCATCACTGCGCAAGTCGATATGAATCTCGGAGCAGGGGCCGCACGGACCTGTATCGCCCATCTCCCAGAAGTTGTCGTGGCGGTTGCCGTTGATTATATGTGAGGCGGGAAGGTGTTTTTCCCAGATAGAGGCCGCCTCATCATCGCGCCCGAGTCCTTCGGGGACATATCCCTCAAATACGGTGGCATAAAGACGGTCGGCAGGCAGATGGAGCACGTCGACAAGATATTCCCACGCCCAGTCGATGGCTTCTTTCTTGAAGTAATCGCCAAATGACCAGTTGCCCAGCATTTCAAACATGGTGTGGTGGTATGTGTCGTGGCCTACTTCTTCGAGGTCGTTGTGCTTGCCCGACACCCGGAGGCATTTCTGGCTGTCGGCTACTCTTTTATACTTAGCGGCACGATTCCCAAGGATAATATCCTTAAACTGATTCATTCCGGCATTGGTAAACATAAGTGTGGGATCATCCTTGATCACCATCGGGGCAGAGGGCACTATCTGATGCCCCTTTCCCCTGAAGAAATCCTTGAAGGATTCGCGAATCTCTTTAGCTGTCATCATTGATTTATGTCGATGAGATGCCGCCGCACGAGGGATATGTCTCCATCTCCACCGAGGGCGACTGGTCAAAAATATCTGCAAAATTACAAAAAAAGAGTGATTTGACAGCATATATTTCCCAATAATGCTTGACTATCCACCCTCGAATGGTTAATTTTGCAGTAGGCACGGCCGCATTGGCTATGTAACGGCCGCATGGATTGAATGATGAACAACGAATTATCTAAAGTATACTACCGCATCCGCGAGGTGTCGGAGTTTGTGGGAGTGCCACAGTCTACACTCCGCTATTGGGAAAAGGAATTCCCGCAGCAGGTGGCTCCGATGCGTAATTCGGGAAATATACGATATTACACTCCTGAGCAGGTGGAGACTCTGAAGCTGATAAAGTTTCTGGTGCACACGCGCGGCATGAAAATCGATGCCGTGCGCAAGGAGCTGCGCGGAAATTCGAAGAATGTCAGCCGGCGCGTCGAGATTCTCGATCGCCTGACAGAGGTGCGTTCCGAACTTAAACGCCTGCTTGACTCTCTTGAAAAACGGCGCTGACCCTCTCCCATTCAGGTCTTAACCGGGGACGGAGGGGGGAATAACTCAGTCGAGCACCTGCCCGGCGTCTTCTGCCTGCTCAAGCATGGCAGCATATTCATCAGGACTAAGGTTGAGATAGAAGTAGTTGACCGGATTCTCGGCCTCCCCTTTGAAACGCACTTCATAATGCAGATGTGGGATGGTGGATTTGCCGCTGCTTCCGACTTTGCCTATTATGTCGCCACGCTTCACCGGAGTCTCTTCTTCCACCAGAATCTCACTGAGATGGGCATAACGGGTGTGATAGTTATAGCCGTGGGCTATCTCGACACAGTTGCCGGCTCCGCCCGTGCGCCTTGCGGTCTTCACCACTCCGTCGGCCGTGGCATAGACCGGGGTGCCTATGGAGGCCGTAAAGTCGATTCCTTCATGAAGTTTGCGCATTCCTGTGATTGGGTCACGCCGCTGGCCGTAGCCTGAGGAGATTGTGGCATCCTCGATGGAGATGGGAAGAATGCCGGGCACATGGTCAAGTTTCCCTTTCTGGTCGGCGGCGGCCGCGCGCAACTGGTCAAACGACTGGCTCTGCGAATACAGCTGACGGTCGAGCAAGTCAATCTGACTGCTCAGCATCCCGACAAGAGCCTCATCAGTGATGCCGCGCATTGATGAGTAGCTGCGCTCATAGTCGAATCCGGCATTACGCCGGCTCACTGTCATAGGTTCCATCTGCATCATGACGCGATAGAAGTTGTCGTCACGATTGCGTACCTTTTCCATCACCTTCATTGAGGCGTTGAGACGGCGTTCGAGCACATTGTATTGAGTGCGAAGCCTGACATTCTCTTCGCGCAGTTCGCGCTCTGTGCGGTTGGCGAATCCGAAATACGCCATCGCAAATAGCGCTCCGCCTATGAGTACCGACATCAGAAGCAGGCGCATGACATGGCTCAGACGGTCTTTGAGCGTGGGATACACGCGCTCAAAGTTGTCGGTGGCCGGATTATATGTATAATAGGCTTTCTTTTCCATTCAGGGCTTATCGTGGCTGTTGGTATGCGGATAGAAGTACTGCCCTTTGGCGCGTGTGGCCTTTCCGTAGCCCACGGCATGCCGCGGACACACATGATAACAGGCCAGGCAGCTCACACACTGTTTCCCCCATACGGGCTGACGGTCGGAGTCAAGCGACACATTCCTCATCGGACAGGCATCACGGCATCGACCGCACCCCACACAGGCATCCGAGGCTTTCCAGCGCGACGGGATGATTCCCAGCCGCTTAAAGAGCGGATATACCAGTCGGGTCTTCACTCCGGGCCAGCTCCCGGCTGTGAAATCACGACACTCCCGGCCGGCAAGTATGCAGCCGGCTATCTCTTCCGCCCGGGCAGGGAATCGCGCAAGTTTCTCCCGCTCCACCTCGACGGGGTCGACATCAAAGCCCGGAAGCAGCACATAGTTGTTGGGCATCCGCACGTCCCATATTCCGGAGACCGGAAGACCTCGCTCGCTAAGCGTGCGTTCAATCATTTCGGGGGCTCGCCCGGTTTCATCGCCGCAAGTAAGCACAACCCATACCTTATGCCGGCGAGCATCTGCAATAAAACGATGTGAAAGACTGCGGATATAAGTAAGCACCAATTGAGGAATACCCCATGAATATACCGGACATACGAAGACCAGACGCCGGCCATTCCACTCAGCCTCGGCCGGAGGAAGTGCCATCAGGGGATACACGTTGTCGGAAGTCCGTGCGGCAAGCATAGTGGCTACGGCGCGACTGTTGCCGGTGCCTGAGAAGTATATTATCATGATTTATGTGTCTCTATTTTATAATCTCTAATGACCCCAGGCCCGAATGTCGCTCAGCCCATAGCCGGAATCACCGTCAACGCTTGGCAAATATCTTGAATATCAACTCCTTCAGAAGTTCATATTCATTCTGGTTCGACCCGATGCCCTTCGATTTGGTGTCGAGTTCTCTGAGCATGCTGATTATTCCGGCGACTTGCGCGGCTGTGTAATTTCTCAATGCCAGAACGAATTCAGTGCGGAATATATATTGATTCGGCACCTGCATCACGGCCATAAGCGAACTTTCAGACTTGTCTTTCGACATCAGTCCGATAAAAATCTTTAAGAAAAAAGAGAATAGAGACGATGTGATCATCACCACCGGATTCTGACGCGGATTTGAAGCGAAATATTTCACGATGCGCATACAGCGGTCGTAGTCGCGCACTCCAAGCGAATGGCAGAGTTCGAAGTTGTTATAGTCTTTCGACATTCCAATATTCTTCTCTATCAATTCGGGTGTGATGCGTGTCATGTCTTTTCCTCCGGCCACACGCAATTTCTCTATTTCTCCGAAGAGTCTGGAGAGTGACGTGCCGAGGAATTCCTTCAGCATTTCCACAGCCTTGCCATCGATACCGATTTTTCTGACATTGCAATAATCTTTTATCACGCTGTCAAGCTGGTTGTCGCGAAGTCGCGGACTCTTGAATATCACGGCTCCGGCTTTGTCGGCCATCTTCATAAGCCGACTATTGGCGTTCAGACTATCTCCTTTGAAGGCCACTGCAAGCACATTGCCATCGGTGGGACAAGCCACGTAGTCGGCAAGTCCTTCAAGTTTAACCTTGGCCTTTTCCATAGCCTGAGCCTCTTTGAGCAGCACGAGCTTGCGGTCAGACATGAACGGATACTGCTGGCAGGCTGCTATCAGCGACGGGATTTCAGCATCTTTCCCATAGATGGTGGTGAGGTTGAAGTCGCGTTCATCTTCAGCCACTACATGCTTCTCAAGCGCTTCGATGAGCAGGTCGATGTAGTAGGGTTCGTCACCCATAAGCAGATATACCGGAGCTATGACTCCATTACGTATGTCTGTCAATATCTTGCGGAATTCCACTTCCTGTGTCTTCTGAGCTGCCATAAATGTCAGTTTTAAGTGTTAAGACATGATCCGGACACTTACTTATAGTTAAAATTCATGCACTCGCTTATTGCCCGAAGACCGATGAGTCGGCCGGGAAAAGAAATAGCGGCAGCCATACCTGAAGAACAGAGCCAGAGCCACCATACTTGCGATTGCAATCCAGGGGATTCCATCGAAGCTCACTCCTATCGTGTCGGCGCTGAATGTCTCGCCTGCCACTGTATCTGTGACATTCCCGGCAAGCATTCCGGGAGATCTCCACGCCGATGCCACTACTATCGAATTGTTGAGGGCATGGGCGAATACCCCGGGCCATATCGACCCCGTAAAGTAAATTAGATACCCGAAGAAAGCTCCGAGCAGCAACCGCGGGAAGAAACCGAAAAACTGCAGATGCACGGCAGAAAAAACGGCGGCCGTAATCCATATTGACCATACGCCCAGACGGGTGTCGCGTGTCATGGCCTGCTGTAAGGTGCCCCTGAACAAAAGTTCCTCACCAAGTCCGGTAAGCACCCCCACCACCAGCACACCTGAAATAAGGTCGGCCACACTGCTGCCGGAGAGCACCTTGCGCGTCACCTCCGCATTCACCTCCTCCATCGCCACCATCCATTGCTCTATCCCGGCCATGCAGTCCGGAAGATGCAGAAGTGAGTTATAATAGATAATTTGATTTATAAAGGGAAATCCGATAAGAAACACTATAATCACGCCTATTAAATGGCGCACAGTGCATGGGCAGGCCATCCCTAAGAATTTCCAGGGATGTCCGGATGTCAGTCTGGCCGTAATCACTGCCGTGCCAACGAAAGCCACCAGGGCCTGCACTGCCGATTGCATCAGATAGCAGCCGCGTGTGGCAGGCTCCATAAATCCGCTCAGCCACGCGCCGAGCGAGCCGGCTATGATTATCATCACGAAGAATACTCCCGCCAGAATCAGCAGGGTGCGCAGCAACCGACCGGAGTCGGGCGTCGGCACATAAGTAGGGTGTTTTGTCGTCATAATCTGTGTTGATTATCTACACATCTCCGGCATCGCGCAATCTTAATTCCGCATCACGACGGATGCGGTTCAGTCGAAGCGTTTGCGACGGAACATGAAGTTGCGTCCAAGGTATTTCTCACGCACCACTGGATTCTCGGCCAGTTCCTCCGATGTACCCTGGAATAATATGCGTCCTTCAAAGAGAAGGTAAGCACGGTCGGTGATGGAGAGTGTCTCCGGAGCGTTATGGTCGGTGATAAGAATCCCGATGTTTCTGTCTTTAAGCTTGTACACCACCGACTGTATCTCCTCCACCGCAATCGGGTCGACTCCGGCAAACGGCTCGTCGAGCATGATGAATTTCGGGCTGATTGCCAGACAGCGTGCAATCTCCGTGCGGCGGCGTTCGCCGCCCGAAAGACGGTCGCCAAGGTTTTTGCGTACTTTCTGAAGTGAAAATTCCTCAATGAGCGACTCCAGTTTCTCATGCTGTTCCTGACGCGTCATGTCAGTCATCTCAAGCACAGCGCGGATATTGTCTTCTACCGATAGTTTGCGGAATACGGATGCCTCCTGCGCCAGATAACCTATTCCGAGTTGCGCGCGACGGTAGACAGGCAGGGAGGTGATATCCTTATCGTCGAGGTAGATTTTTCCGGCATTCGGGGTAATGAGTCCGGTGGTCATATAGAAGGTTGTGGTCTTCCCGGCTCCGTTGGGGCCGAGTAACCCTACGATTTCACCCTGAGTCACCTCGATGCTGACCTGATTGGCCACAGTGCGGCGTCCGTAGCGCTTCACAAGGTCGCGGGTGCGCAGCACTCCGGGATGCGGCTCTGCAAGCAGGCTCTCCGTTTCCTCTCCATCAGGCGCTACAGTTGTCTCAGTCGTAAGCTCGGCACGCAGGGCGGGGGCATCGCCGCCTGCGGCTGCTTCATCACGCTCTGCTGCTGCTATCTCTTGGGGCAGAATACCGGATTCGGAGGCTGATTTCTCTTTTTTTGATCTGAACCACATCTGCACTTATCTTTTGCTTTCATAAAACGACGGGAGAAGCGACCGTATATAGTCGGTAAGCAGCTTGATGGCCACACGGTTGTGGCCGCCCTGAGGAATAATCAGATCTGCATAACGTTTGGAAGGCTCGATATGCAGCTCGTGCATCGGCTTCAACACGGCCTGATAGCGGTCAATCACTATCTGCGGCGTACGGCCGCGCTCGATGCAGTCGCGGTGGATTACGCGTATCAGACGGTCGTCGGGGTCGGCGTCTACAAATACCTTTACGTCCATCATGTCGCGCAGCTCACGATCTGTCAGCACAAGGATTCCTTCCACTACCACCACCTCGCGTGGTTCCACATGAATTGTCTCCTTCTGGCGCGAGCAGGTGATGAAGTCGTAGGTTGGCATGTCGATGGCGCAGCCGGCCTTGAGTTCGCGAAGCTGGCGAGTCAGCAGACTCCAGTCAATGGCTGCCGGCTCATCGTAGTTCATCTTCTGACGCTCTTCGAGAGGTATGTGAGGATTATGGTTGTAGTAACAGTCCTGAGATATCACCGCCACCTCATCTTTGGGCAGCGATTCTATGATTTTGCGTACTACGGTGGTCTTGCCGGAGCCTGTGCCACCTGCGATTCCTATAATAAGCATAGCTGTGAAGTTCGGTTTAATTTCACAAATTTAGCAAATTATTGCGAGAGAATTTGTAAATTTGCGGAGAAATCGGAGTCTAAGCCTCCGGCATCCGCTCCGGAGCGTTAATACACGCTCCTTAATCTGGATTCCGGAGGGTGCGGCATTATGCGCATTTACAGCATGTTAGAAATGCTCACGACGCTGCAGGCTCTTTATAATTAAACTGTGATTCAAAATGATAGTATCGTCGATAAAGACATTCGGAAAGTACTGCATGTTTCTGACACAAGTCTTCCGGACGCCCGACAAGTGGAGGGTGTTTTTCAGCAATCTGCTGTTTGAGATAAATAAGCTGGGGGTGGATTCAATTCCACTCGTGCTAATAATATCGCTATTCATCGGTGCGGTAATCTGCATCCAGATGACTCTCAATATCGTATCGCCGCTTATACCTTCTTATTCCACAGGTCTTGCCACAAGAGAGATTCTGCTGCTGGAGTTCTCAAGCACCATGATGTGTCTGATTCTCGCAGGCAAAGTCGGCTCCAATATCGCTTCTGAAATAGGCACGATGCGCGTCACCGAGCAGATTGACGCAATGGATATCATGGGTATCAATTCGGCCAATTACATCGTGATGCCGAAGATTATGGGATTCATACTGTTTGTGCCTGTGCTATGCGTGTTCTCGATGTTCTTCGGGCTGGTCGGCGGATGGTTTATCGCTGAGTTCACTTCGATGCTGACTGTGGAAAACTATATCTTCGGCATTCAGTCGTTCTTCAATGAATGGTATGTCTGGTATGGTATAATCAAGACCGTGGTATTTGCATTCCTAATCACTTCGATTGCTGCCTTTTACGGCTATTACGTCAAGGGTGGCGCGCTCGAGGTAGGCAAGGCAAGCACTAATGCCGTCGTGTCAAGTTCAATCCTGATACTACTTGCCGACGTAATCCTCACCAAGCTCCTGCTGGAATAAATCCCGGATTCCTCCATTACAGAGACTCTCTACCCCCTCCTGTGTCTCCCCTCTTCCAATGGCTCTCCCTCTCTGAACTCCAACTCTCTCCCTCTCCAATGGATCTCCCTATTATTGAAGGATTATCCTTCTTTCCATCTTTTCTCTTCTCCTGACTGAAGGACTCCCCTTCTGTCTATAAATCCGACATGTATGATTAAAGCCGAGAATATATCCAAGTGGTTTGACGGCCAAAGGATACTGTATGATATAAACGCCACCTTCGAAACGGGCAAAACCAACCTGATTATAGGTCAGTCGGGGTCGGGCAAGACCGTGTTCATGAAATGTCTCATCGGGCTGCTGCAACCCGAAGAAGGGCAAATCCTGTATGATGGCCGCGCCATCCGTAACATGAACAATGACGAGCGCCGCCAGCTGCGCACCGAAATAGGAATGCTATTCCAGGGCTCCGCTCTGTTTGACAATGAGACTGTGCTGGGCAATGTGATGTTCCCGTTGAAGATGTTTTCTCCCCTGTCGCACGCCGGGCAGCTCGAACGGGCGCAGTTCTGCATCGACCGCGTCGGACTTACGAATGCCAACAATAAATATCCGTCGGAAATCTCGGGCGGTATGCAGAAGCGTGTGGCCATAGCCCGCGCTATTGCGCTCAATCCGAAGTATCTCTTCTGCGATGAACCCAACTCCGGGCTCGACCCGAAGACTTCAATCCTGATCGATGAGCTACTCAGCGACATCACCCATGAATATGGCATGACCACCATCATCAATACCCATGACATGAACTCTGTGCTGGGGATAGGTGAGAATATCGTGTTTATCAACAAGGGTCATTGCGACTGGATTGGCAACGATAAAAACATATTCCGCAGCAAGTCGCACAGTCTGAATGATTTCGTATTTGCTTCAAAACTTTTCCAGGAAGTGAAACTCGTGCTGGAACGTGAAGCCGACTACAAAGCGCAATGATTATAAAAACTGAATTCCTCGACTCCCCGCAACCCTATCGGGAGATGTGGCAACGCCAGCGCACTCTGTTTGACACAATGGTCGGCATAAAGCGTAAAGGTGGTATCCCGACGGAGGGACACATCCTATTGCTGGAGCACCAGCCGGTGATTACTCTTGGCCGGCATGGAGATGAAGCCAATATCATCATGGCCTCCGAACTTGAGAGACGCGGCATCGAGTGCATCCGTATCGAACGCGGAGGCGATATCACTTATCATGGTCCGGGACAGCTTGTAGTCTACCCCGTCATTGATCTTGAGCAGATGCATCTCGGCATCAAGAGCTATATCAATCTGCTCGAAGAAGCCGTGATTCGCACTATAGCCGAATACGGCATCACGGGGGAACGTGTGGAGGGTGCAACGGGCGTATGGATTGGCGTCGGCACTCCGGCAGAGCGCAAGATATGCGCCATCGGAGTGAAGTGCAGCCGATATGTGACTATGCACGGTCTGGCGCTAAACGTGAGCACCGACCTCGATGCGTTCCGCCTTATCAATCCCTGTGGGTTTACCGACAAGGGAGTGACCTCGATCGTCCGTGAGACAGGGAAGCCGATACAGGTAGCCGAGGTGGCACTCCGACTCGCGTCACATCTGCTGCAGCTTCTGCAAAGAAATCAGTAATCCTCCGGAATGTGTCATTCTGACACACCGCTTTTTCATTTTCATTACTCTCCCAATCAGATGATAAGATCTCCCCGCATTGTCGAATGCAGGGAGATCTTATCATCTGATTGAGGAGTGTGCTAACGTGTGGCGGGAATCAGAGCACATGCTTCTCGGCATGATAGCTGGAGCGCACCATCGGAGCCGACTCTATGTGACGGAATCCTTTGCGTCTGCCTATTTCCCCATATTCAGCAAATTTCTCAGGGGTGATGTATGCCTGAAGAGGATAGTTGTCTTTTGCGGGCTGGAGATACTGGCCGATTGTCATAACCTCGCACCCTGCGGCAAGCAAATCATCCATCGTCTGGAGAATTTCATCTTCTTGCTCTCCAAGTCCGAGCATGATGCCGCTTTTGCTACGGATGCCGCTTTGCGCTATATGGGCTATTACAGAGAGCGATGTGTCGTAGGTGGCGAAAGTACGTACTTCCGGCGTAAGACGGCGCACTGTCTCCAGATTATGTGAGATTACGTCCGGACGCTCTGCTATCACCATATCCACCAGGTCGAGGCGACCTTTGAAGTCGGGAATCAGCACTTCCATCGTCACTCCCGGACACTCGCGGCGAAGGGTGCGTATCATCCGCGCCCAATGGGAGGCTCCGAGGTCGGGAAGGTCATCGCGGTCGACCGATGTGATGACCACATGTTTCAATCCCAGTGATTTCACTGATTCCACTATATCCTCTATCTCCTTTTCGTCAATAGGGAGAGGGTGCCCGGTTGTGACGTTGCAGAAACGGCAGTTGCGGGTGCATATGTTGCCTCCTATCATAAATGTGGCAGTGCCGCGTCCCCAGCATTCGCCCCGGTTGGGACACATGCCGCTCGAACAGATTGTGTGCAACCCTTTCTCATTCAGCAGCCCCACAACCTGGCTTGTCTTGAAGCCTCGGGGAAGTTTTATCTTGAGCCACTCCGGCTTGCGCCGGAAATCAGCTTTTTCCATGATGCAGTTCTTTTTTTAGAGGTTTGGATTTGACTTTCATCTATCGGAAGTCACATCGGGCAGATGAAGAAACATTTATTGTATGCCGGGGGAAGCCGCGGCCTGCGACGCACTGGTGTCATGCGGCGGCACGTCACTTGATATGGCGCACCAGCCGCACGACAAAGTTATCACAATATCGTGAATTTAGCAAATCCAAGCAGAAGTTTCTTAATGCCCACCACTCCGAAGTCAACGATTATCATGTCATTGTCGGTGATATGTTCGATACTCTTCACCGTGCCTATGCCGAAGCGCTCGTGGCGTATGCGGGCTCCGACACATAGGGTGCCGCTTTCTGTGGAAAGTTGCCGGCGGCTTTCGGCTTTCTCTGAAGCAGTGGCGAGACGCACCTTCTTTCCGGCCCCTGTGGCTCCGGATGAATACGTGGAGCGTGATTTGCCGCGCCCCCGGGAGTAACCGCCTCCCTGACTGAAGTCTCCCCCGCTGTATCCTCCCGACGAACCGTATCCGTCAGAGTTCCCGGGGGCAGGTCGGCCGAAACCGCTCCCTCCGCCGAAGACTGACTGACGGTAACTGACTGTCGGATTGGCAAATGCCCCGCTTCCGGCTGCGACAGAGATATCCGACGATGCCTGCACACGCATGTAGCGCTGATCGATGTCGGCAAGGAAGCGCGACGGACGCGTCATTACAGTCTGGCCGTTGCGGAATCGCGATGTGGCATATGTCATGACGCAAGTCTCTTTGGCACGCGTTATGGCCACATAAAGCAGACGCCGCTCCTCTTCTATCTGAGCCATAGAGTCGATGCTCATGGCCGAGGGAAACAGTTCTTCTTCTACCCCCACCACATAGATATGCTTGAATTCAAGGCCCTTGGCTGCATGCACGGTCATGAGGGTCACTTTCTGCTCTTCACCATCCTGCTGCTCGTCCTGGTCACTGGAAAGCTGCACTTCGCTAAGGAATGCCGACATACCCGTATCTTTCTCTCCCGACTCCTCGCGCGTGACTACGAAGTCTTTCAGTCCCGAGAGAAGTTCCTGAAGGTTCTCCTGTTTCGATATGCTTTCGGGGGTAGTGTCGTGGGCGAGACAGGTGAGTATTCCGGAACGGTTGTAGACAAGCTGTGCCACCTCATATGCCGAAGCGCCACGCGCCACATCATCGAGATATTCCTGCACCATTCCGCGGAAAGAATCAAGTTTCCGCAGTGTCCCGGCATTGAGATTAGCCGGATTCTCGGCGGGCGCACATATCAGTTGCCATAGGCTGCGGCCTGAGTCATTGGCCGCGGCCTGGAGCTTCTTCATCGTGGTCTCCCCTATTCCGCGTGCCGGATAATTGATGATGCGGCGCAATGCCTCATCATCATCGGGATTTACGGTCATACGGAAGTAGCTTATAGCATCCTTTATCTCTTTGCGCTGATAGAACGACAGTCCTCCGTAGATGCGATACGGTATGTTGCGCTTGCGCAGCGACTCCTCAAGCACGCGGCTCTGAGAGTTTGTGCGATAGAGTATGGCATATTCCTCATATGAATCGTGGGCCGTGAGATGCGAGCGTGATATCAGGCTGGCCACAAGGTAGGCCTCCTCGATATCGGAGTATGTGCTGAGCACTCCCACTAAATCGCCAGGTTCATTCTCGCTGTAGACAGTCTTTTTCATCTGGCGTGTATTCTTGGCTATAAGCGATCCGGCCGCATTGATGATGTTCTGTGTCGACCGGTAGTTACGCTCAAGTTTGAATATACGCAGGCCGGGGAAACGCGACTGCATATTGAGGATATTGGATATGTTGGCTCCACGGAACGAGTAGATGCTCTGCGCGTCATCGCCCACGACACACAGATTCTGGCGGTCGCCGGCAAGCTGCGATATGATGAGATGCTGGGCGAAGTTGGTGTCCTGATATTCATCTACGAGTATGTAGCGGAAGAAATCCTGATAATGACGCAGAAGATCCGGATTATCGCGCAACAGCACATTCATGTAGTAGAGAATGTCGTCAAAGTCCATCGCTCCGGCTATGCGGCAGCGGTCGGCATACATCTGGAAGATATTGCCGAGCATTGGCAGTTTCGCACGACGGTCGGCGGTTTCATTATCAGGGTCGCGCCTGTACATTTCAGCCGAGATGAGGGCATTTTTGGCATTGGAGACACGCGAGGCGAGCATATTGGGCTTGTACACCTTTTCGTCAAGTCCCATATCCTTCACTATCGATTTGATCAGGGAGCGTGTGTCGGTTGTGTCGTAGATAGTGAATCCCGGCTTGAACCCTATAAGGCCGGCATGACGCCGCAGTATGCGCAGGAAGATTGAGTGGAATGTGCCCATCCAGAGCTGCGATGCCACACGCTCGCCTGTGATGGCGCGTATGCGCTCTTTCATCTCTCGGGCGGCCTTGTTGGTGAAAGTGAGTGCCAGAATGCGCCACGGCTCGTAGCCGGAGCGTATGAGGTCGACTATCTTGTAGGTCAGCACTCGAGTCTTGCCTGATCCCGCACCGGCTATCACCAGGGCCGGACCATCCTTATAAACCACAGCTTCGCGCTGTTGGGGATTGAGCAGATCGAGATAGTTGTATTCAGCTTCCATTAGGTGGATCTTAAGTATCGGAGGTGTCGGTCATCAACATCAGTTGTCGGAGAAAGGATTGTTGGCGTCCGCATAATCGGGGATTCGGGGGATGAAGTGATATGTGTCGCGGGTATAGTCCATCACACAGCAGTAGTGGCTGAACCCGTTGGATACCACCAGATAACGGGCATGAAGCCGCATATTGTAGCGCACAATCTGGTCAAAAACACTCTGGGTGATTCTGACGCCGGGAGCTTTATACTCTACAATCATGAACGGCCGGCCCGATGCATCATACACCACTGTGTCACAACGCTTTGCCGTGTGATTGAGTCTGATGGACACTTCATTGGCCATCAGCGAGGCGGGGTAATGCAACTCGCCGCCGAGATAGGCCACGAAGTGCTGACGCACATATTCCTCAGGCGTGAGATTCACATATTTGCCTCTCAAGGAATCAAACACTTTTACCAGCCCGTCCTCGCGACGTATCCGAAGACTCACGTGAGGCAGATTTAGCGGTGGCCATGCAGCCGGCTCTTCACTGTTCCCCTTCATTGTCGGTATCTATGCGGTTAAGCCTGACATAGCCGGGGTCGAATATCCCGTTGAGCAGGTCTGCCAGACGCAATCCGCCACGCAGAAAGCGGTCTTCGACTACTGGTGTCCATTCAGCTATGTAATCGTAGCTCACATCGGTGCCTTCGGGTGTGGAGTGATAGACTTTCTCTACTATTCCATAGGTTTCCTCTCCCCATCGATCGGGGGTGCCTCCGGAGAGTATCTCTTCTGTCTGCGCCTCGGTAGCCCGGTCGATATTGTCGGCCCATTCGGTATAGCTCCATTTATGGGCTGCTTCGGGGAGATCGGTATCCCATACACTGTGTAGATTGGCGGGCGCTCCGAAGAATGTGATTTTATGGTTGTTGCCTCCACGGTCGGAGAGACGGCCCATGTGCATCGGCTGATGCAGATCGCCCATAAAATGTACGGTCAGCACGAGGGCGAGCCATTTCTGCCGGCGAGTGGATGCTGAATCGGCCAGCACGCGGCACTGCTCTTCGAGGGCCACCACGATATTACCCTCCGGTATGTCAGGTGCATCGGCATAACTCTGTCCGGCATCTATGTTTTTGTAATGCCAGGTCTTCGTATAGGCATATTCCGGAGTATGACATGCGTTGTCGGGCCAATTGGCGTAATACACCAAAGACTTGCCGTCGAGCAGGTCGGTCACAGCCGCCTGTGTGGCCGGCGTAAGATGGCGCTCGGCTATGACGGCTGTGGTGTCATGCCCTTTCTGCCCCCAGCTGAAGGCGCTGAGAGGCATAAGGGCAATCAAGGGGATAAGAAGAAGATTGCGTATTGTCATTTTTCCGTAATGTAATCGGCATGGCTCATATTTCACGCCGTATATAATATGGCTGACGCGCTATGTCGCCTAAGTATGATCGGGCTTCCCGGTGCGCTGTCGCGACAGGGCCTTACGACTGATTCCGGGGCACGTTGAGTTCCGCCGCAGGAGTCAGTCCATCCTGTCGCGATAGTCCTCATAAGTGAATTCACGCAGCAGCTCAAGTGTGCCGTCTTCGCGGCGCAGCCACATCGAAGGGTGCTGTATGCCGTTAAACATGTTGGTCTTTACCGTAGTATAATGGTTCATATCAAGCAGCGTCAGGCGGTCGCCGGCATTCAGAGGTCGGCTAAACCGCCATTCGCCAACGTAGTCGCCACTCAGGCATGAGTTGCCCCCTAAGCGGTAGCTCCATTCCTCCCCTGCCACAGGAGTGCCGTCGGGGATGGCCTCTGCGATACCGGGCTTATAAGGCATCTCAAGGCAGTCGGGCATATGGCAGGCGAAAGAGGCATCTATTATGGCGGTGCTCACTCCCGCATTCTCCACCACATCAAGCACTGTGGTGTGCAGGTCGCCTGTCTGCCATGTAAAGGCACTTCCCGGTTCGATGATAAGTTCAAGTCCGGGATGGCGCTCGCGCAGACGACGGGTGATTTCCACAAAGTGATCTACGTCATATCCCTCGCGCGTAATCAGGTGGCCTCCCCCCATGTTGAGCCATTTCACACGGTCGAGCATCGGGCCGAACTGCTCTTCTACTGCTTCTATGACTTTTTCGAGATCATAGCTGGTGGATTCACACAATGCATGGAAATGCAGCCCTTCGAGCCCTTCTGGAAGATGCGGCAGTGAGTCGGCATCGACGCCGAAACGGCTTCCCGGCAGAGATGGATTGTAGATATCCGTCTCTATGACACTGCAATGCGGATTGATGCGCAGTCCGGCCGACACATGGTGTCCGTCAGTAGCAGCGTGTTTGTCGTTCCAGGCTTTTATTGACGGATAGAATTTTTCAAACTGAGCCACACTATTGAATGTGATGTGTGTGCAGCCTTCAAGAAATTTTGGGAAGGTCTGCTCCGTATATACTGGGCAATAGGCATAGACATCGTGTCCTAAATAATCGAGAGAAAGCCTCATCTCGTTGAGCGATGAGGCTGTAGAGGCTGTGAAGTATTCGGCGATTATCGGGAATGTCTTCCAGAGCGCGTTGGCCTTGAAGGCCATTATTATCTTCACCCCCGAGCGGGCGGAAGCATCGGTGAGCTTGCGCATGTTGCGGCGCAGACGCGCCTCGTCGACCACGTAGCAGGGCGTGGGAGGAAGGTGGTGCAATGTTTCTGTCATTTCTTAACGGTTCAGAGGGCGATACGCCCCTTCTTGGCTTTTTCTATCATCTTCTCGCCTGGCACAAGGTAGATTTCGAGCCGACGGTTGCGTTCACGGTTCTCAAATGAGTCGTTGGCCACGAGAGGTATGTCGTCGCTCATTGCGAATGGAAAGAGATACTCGGTGTCGATGCCGCTTGCCTCAAACCAGTCGGCCACGGCCTCAGCCCGTTCTACTGTAAGATTCTCTCGATATGCCTCTGAGCCGGTATTGTCGGTGTGCATCACCACAAGCACCCGGTACATGTCAGGCTCTTTCAGATAACGTCGGAACGGCTCAAGGAATCGCCCGGCGGATTCAAGGAGTTCGGTCTGGTTGGGTCCGAACAGTTTCGAGGCCGGGATAGTGACCACGAGCACCTCGCGGTTGCGTATCGCATCAACCGTGCAGCCGTTGGCTTCGGTTATGTTACGGTTTTTCAGCAGGACGCTGCTTGCCTCACGCTCCTGGAATGTGCGCACGAGATCCACCTGTTTGCCCGGATCGACTGAATTGAGGATTTCGGCGAAACTCATCTCGTCAAGTTCCTCTGGCTTCTGTGCCGATACGGGGAGAATGGCACAAAGTCCGAGCATCATGGCTGCAATCGGCCTACTCAGCGTCTTCAAGCGATTCCTCATAGTCAAGTTCTCCTTTTATTATCTTGTCGAGGTCGGCGGGATCCATAAGAATCTCACGGTCGGCGGCAAGCTCTTTCTTCACATACGCAAGAAGGTCAGATTCGTCAAGTTCGGCGTTTTCTGTGGCCTTGGGCGAGAGGGATGTGAAGCCCTTGCGTTCGTAATAATCCCAGATGATGTCGATTACGTATAGCAGCTCGTCATCGCTATACTGCGCGCTTACCTTTTCACCCACATATTCGCGGATAAATTCTATTGCGCGGTCTTCATCGTATTCAAGTTCTGTCGACATGGCGGTAATTCAGTTTTTAATATGTTATCATTATGCGGCGGAATAGCGGCATAGAAATGGAAGCGGCCGGGTTTCAGAGCAGAATGCTCCGCCGGTCTCTTTCACCGACCTCAGGCATTGAGGTCGAGCAGTCCGGCCGGCAGGTTGAGATTCATCCGGCGTTCGCTTCTGTCTTCGCTTTCTTCGATGCTTGTGATGAAGTCAGGATCAAACGGGATATAGATAATGTCGGCATCTTCGGCGTCCGGACGCACAAGCAGAAGCATATTGGCGGTGCTGCTGTCTACGTCTTCGACAGTGCCTATATAACCGTGTACATCATCATACACCTTATATCCAACGAATTCATCATCCATCCCTATTTCGTCCTCATCTATATCAAGGAACTCCGCCACATCTCGGCGCAGCATATAGAATTCTTTGTTGACAAACGGCCGGGTCTCTTCCTGCGAGTCCACACCCTGAAGCTTTACGAGCGAGCTGAAATGCCCTTTCGGACGCACTGACTCCGCATAGAACGGCACATATATCCCGTCTACATCCACTATAATAGGATAATCTTCCTCAAGAATCTCAGAGTCGAACTCCACAAGCACATTGAGTTCTCCTTTCAGACCGTGAGGCTTCAGGAATTTGCCTGCTGATATTATTGATTTCTCTTCAATCATAAGTATTTCGTTTTACAAGCCGGATAGCGGCATGCGCCTCTTCAATCGGGCCGTAGGACACCGATGCTCAGTCGTCGACACGGATTATGCTGGCACCGAGGCCGCACAGACGTGATTCTATATTCTCATACCCGCGGTCTATCTGGTCGATATTCTGTATGCGGCTTGTGCCTGTTGAGCCGAGAGCTGCAATCAGCATGGCGATTCCGGCGCGGATATCAGGCGACACCATCGTAGTGCCGTGAAGCGACTGGAAGCGACCGCTTCCGATCACTGCCGCTCGGTGAGGGTCGCACAATATGATGCGGGCTCCCATGTCAATTAGTTTGTCGACAAAGAAGAGACGCGATTCAAACATCTTCTGATGTATCAACACACTTCCCCTGGCCTGGGTTGCGACTACAAGGAAAATACTCAGCAAATCCGGCGAAAGTCCGGGCCACGGAGCGTCAGCAAACGTCATTATACTCCCGTCCATGAAGGTCTCTATCTCGTAGATTTCGGGCTGGCTGACACGTATATTGTCACCTTCTATGTGAAGGTTTACCCCAAGACGGCGGAACATCTCGGGCATTATTCCAAGATTACGCAGACTCACGTCTTCAAGCACTATGTCGCTCCCGGTCATGGCAGCCATGCCTATAAAGCTCCCTACCTCTATCATATCCGGAAGACATGTGTGGGAAGTGCCGCCGAGCGATTCCACTCCGTTGATTGTAAGCAGATTGCTGCCTATCCCCTCGATGTCGGCCCCCATTGACACGAGCATCCTGCAGAGCTGCTGGATATACGGCTCGCAGGCGGCATTGTATATTGTGGTCGTGCCTTTGGCCAGGACAGCGGCCATAATCAGATTTGCCGTACCGGTGACTGAAGCCTCGTCAAGCAGCATATACTGCCCCGCGAGCCCGTCAGGAGCCGATATTTTATAAAGCCCCTCTTTGCTGTCGTATTCGAAGGCGGCGCCAAGGCTTATCATCCCCTGGAAATGAGTGTCGAGGCGACGACGACCGATTTTGTCACCGCCCGGCTTGGGAAGCACGGCGCGACCGAAGCGTGACAGCAACGGACCGATTATCATCACCGAGCCGCGCAGCGAAGCTGCCCGACGCCGATAGTCGGCGGTCTCTATATATTTGAAGTCGAGATCACTGGCTTGGAACTCGCAGGTGTGCGAATCGATAAAATTTACTTTCACCCCAAGGTCTGCAAGCAGACTTATAAGATTTCTTACGTCCAGTATGTCGGGAAGATTCGATATTGTCACCTTCTCGGATGTGAGCAGTGTGGCGCATATCACTTCAAGCGCCTCGTTCTTGGCACCCTGCGGACGTATGGTGCCCGAGAGCTTGTTGCCTCCTTCTACTATGAATGTACCCATCTGTAGTATCTTCTTCTCTCTTTACGGTAAGTATTCAAATTTAAACGATAAGTAGGTGTTCTATTTTACTTATCGTATCGGATTATGAAGCATGCGGCTTCTTTCTTGCGGCCTCGGCTTGTCGCGCGGCGGAATATGTTGATATTCTGCTCCTCCACGCAACTCAATCGACTAAAAGGCAAGCCCGTAATTGCATAAATTAAATTCAAGCACTTACTTCATGTTTGTTTATGGATATCCCGGTTGGCCGGGGCGTCGCGGCATCAGCCGGCACTCTCAGAGCCGGTTTTTCTTGTTGCGCCCCTTCTTCCCCTTCGCTACGGGGGTCACATCCTGAAATTCATGCAGGATATATCGGTTAGGATCAAGGTCAATGCGCCCCTCGGAGTAGTTGTAAAGGTCGCGGAGTATGCGGGCATTGTCCACACCATCCGGATTATGGGTCAGCAGAAGTTTTTTCATCTGATGGGCTATCATGGAAATAAGACGATCGCGCTCTTCGCCAGGCTCCATCATGGAGACTATTTTCACAATATTCTCCAGACTGCGCCCATACTGCCTGTTGCGTATCGGCGACTTCTCATACCGCAACTGCGCCGGACGCGGATTGACCGTGTCGACAGTCACCACCTCACAAGGGAAGTCGATGTCGAGTTCGAAGCGGGCCATGATATTAAGATGGTCCCAGAATTTCTTCATGTCACCGTTTTCCCCCACGTTCTTAGGAAACAGCGTACGCATCACTCCCACTATGGCATGAGCGCACACGGTGCGCTCCTCACGGTCGGGGATTCCCACGCAGTAGTCTACCATATTCTGTATATTACGACCGTATTCAGGGAGCGGCAGATGGGGCATCCCGGTGTTGTATGGGATGAATTTAAAGGAGTTTTCAGACAATATCTCGGGAATCATTTCTTGGGTCATTTGTAGTCGGATTATTTTCCTGTGCCGCACAGCACTTTGTTTTTAGGCGTAGTGGCCTGGTATTCTTTCATATAACAAGGCACTCCGTAGGCCGTGTCCATGAAGTCGCCCTGACGGAACGCACGCTCCGAGAGAGCCACCATGTCGATGGCCAGGGGCATGGCATTGGTGAGAAAGAGGGCGCCTGGATGGCGCACCACTTCGCGAGCCTTGTCGACACCGTCGCCTATGAATACGATGCGTCTGTCGGCGGGCAACCCTGCGTAGGAATTCTCGTCAAGTATCAGCGGAAGTGGCTCCATGACAGGATGAAGAGCAAAGTCGTAGGCGGCTGTGTATACCTCCATGCGGCGTGCGTCAATCATCGGCACAAGTATCTCGTCTCCCTCGGCATCGCGAAGCCCGAACATCCCCTTGACGGCAAGTAGCTCAAGTGTCGACACCCCGATCAGAGGAATGTCGTTGGCGAAACATAGCCCTTTGGCCAATGACAGACCGATACGCAGTCCGGTATAGCTTCCCGGACCGATGCTCACCGCCACTGCATCAAGCTGCAGCTCGCGGCGGGAAATATGTTGCAGACAACGGTCGACATAACCGGCCAGAAGCGAAGCATGCTGCATCCCTTCTTCCGATTCTATATGAAAATCGATCATACCGTCCATGCTTACCGCCACCGAACATATTCTGGAGGCGGTATCTATATTGAGAATCACGCTCATATTGCAAATTTAATCATTTTTTTGCATTCGGACAATATCTCTGTTTATCGCCCGATGCCGGATGTGGCTTCGGAAGAAGCCGCTGTGTCTTCGGCTACAATCCCCATGCTTCGGGCAAGGGCATCGATGCAGCGGCGGCCGTCAATAGCTGCCGATATTATACCGCCGGCATATCCTGCTCCTTCGCCGGCCGGATATAGCCCGGCTATCCCTATGTGCTGCATCGTCTCGCGGTCGCGGGGCAGTCGCACCGGAGAACTTGTGCGGCTTTCAAGTCCTATTACAGTAGCCTCGGATGTAAGGAATCCCTTACTTTTGAAGCCGAAGGTGCGGAATCCTTTCTGCAGTCTTCCGGCTATGCCGGGAGGCAACAGACGGTCGACTCTACCCGGCACAAGGCCGGCGGGATATGACGAGGCCGGCAAGTCGGCCGAGGGGCGCCCGGCCACAAAGTCGGTCATGCGCTGTGCAGGCGCCTTAAGGGTATCGGCGGCGGCGCGGAAGAAGCGGCGTTCGAGGTCGGCCTGAAGTTCGAGGAGCTGGAATACGCCGTAGCGCTCATATTCGGGATAGTCGCCGGGGCGTATCTCGACTACCATGCCCGAGTTACTCCAGCGCCCTCCGCGGGCAGAGGCCGACATGCCGTTGACCACGCTTTCGCCAGGCGCCGACATGGCGGGCACCACCACCCCGCCCGGACACATGCAGAAACTGTAGACTCCGCGTCCGTCGACCTGGGTGACATAGTTGTATTCTGCAGTGGGGAGGTATTTTCCCTTACCATCGGGCGAGTGGTATTGCAGACGGTCGATGAGCGATGCAGGGTGCTCAAGCCGCACTCCCATGGCAAAGCCTTTGGCCTCCATCTCCACACCCTGTGCGTGCAGGCGGCGTATGGTGTCGCGGGCTGAATGACCGGTGGCGAGTATCACAGGGCCGTACAGGCGCTCGCCTCCGGCAAGCACCACGCCTTCGGCACGACGTTTGCCGTCGGCTGTGTCGGTCAGTATCAGGGAGTCTGCACATGTCGCAAACCGCACCTCTCCTCCGCATTCAATGATTTTCTCGCGTATGTGCTTGATTATATGAGGCAGCAGGTCGCTGCCTATATGAGGATGCGAATCGCAGAGAATCTCTTCTTTGGCGCCGAACTGCACCAGGAGCTGCATCACAGCATCATTGTCGCCTCGTTTTTTGGAGCGTGTATAGAGTTTGCCGTCTGAAAATGTGCCGGCGCCTCCTTCGCCGAAGCAGTAGTTGGATTCAGGATTCACTTCTCCGTTGCGACTCATCTCGGCGATATCGATTCGACGGGTGTCTACATCGTGTCCGCGTTCCAGCAACACTGGGCGCATCCCGTGCTCCAGCGCCCGAAGGGCCGCGAAGAGTCCGGCAGGGCCGGCGCCTACTATCAGCACTACAGGAGCTTCCTCCGGCAGAGTGTGGAACTCTACGGGTGTGAGAGGAGGCAGGGCCGTGAGATCATCGCCTGTGGCTACGGATACTGTAAGGTTAACCAATATGTCTTTCTTGCGGGCGTCAATCGAGCGGCGCGCTATGCGCACGTCGTTGACACGCTCTGCCGACAGGCCGAGCGACCGCGCCGCCACCCTGCGTATCTCGGCCGGGTCGGCTGCCTCCTGAGGTGTGAGGCGCAATTCGGTTGTCTCTCTCATTTCTTTCTGATTTCTTCCATACGCTGCTGCATTCTGGATTCCGAAGCGTTGGCGCCGGCCTGCCAGAAGCGGCGCCCGGCTATGGCTTCGGGGAGATAGAGCTGCTCGGAGTAGTTGTTGGCGTAGTCGTGGGAGTATTTATACCCTTCGTGGTAGCCAAGTTCTTTCATCAATTGTGTCGGGGCGTTACGCAGATGCAACGGCACCGGGAGGTTGCCTGAGCGCCCCACCTCTTCGAGGGCGGCCGCTATACCCATGTAGGCGGTGTTGCTCTTAGGGGATGTGGCAAGATATACTGTGCATTCCGCCAGGATTATGCGCCCCTCCGGCCATCCGATTTTCTGCAGCGCATCAAAGGTGGCATTGGCGAGCAGAAGGGCGTTGGGGTTGGCCAGTCCGATGTCTTCCGCTGCAAGGATCACGAGGCGCCGGGCTATGAAGGCGGGGTCTTCGCCACCGGCCACCATACGGGCCAGCCAATATAGCGCCGCATCCGGATCACTGCCGCGGACTGATTTGATAAATGCGGATATTATGTCATAATGCAATTCGCCGTTCCGGTCGTAGGCGGCAGGGTTTTCCTGCAGTCTGTCGATCACGGTGGCATCGTCTATCACAATCGGCGCTCCGTCTGGGGCCGACTGCTCTATGAGGTCGATTATGTTGAGGAGTTTGCGGGCATCCCCTCCGGCGAAGCGAAAAAGTGCTTCAGTCGATTTTATTTCCACCTGCCGGGCCAGTAGTATCGGATCAGTGGCTACGGTGTGGTCAAGCAGTTGCTGCAAGTCGTCTTTTTCAAGTGATTTGAGTGTATACACCTGGGCGCGCGAAAGGAGCGGACGTATCACTTCGAAAGATGGATTCTCCGTAGTGGCCCCGATTAATGTGAGCACCCCCTTCTCTACGGCCCCGAGCAGGGAGTCCTGCTGAGATTTATTGAAGCGGTGTATCTCGTCAATGAATAGTATCGGACGGGATTTGGCAAACATGCTCCGCCCGGCCTTCTCACAGCGGTCGATTACTTCGCGCACATCTTTCACTCCTGAGGTGACGGCGCTCAGTGTATAGAAGTCGGCCTCTGTGGCGTTGGCGATGATGCGGGCAAGTGTGGTTTTCCCTACTCCCGGAGGTCCCCAGAGTATGAATGAGTTGATGCGCCCGGTGTCGATCATCGAGCGTATCACTCCTCCCGGACCCACGAGGTGGCGCTGTCCGATGTAGTTGTCGAGTGTCTGCGGCCGCATCCGTTCGGCCAATGGTATGTTGCCCGCCATCTTCCCTTATGTTATGTTTTGATGAGTTTGCGGAGTGATTCTGCGGTGACTCCCTGCAGGGTGTCGGTCACTTCGTCGCTGTGCGGTGCCAGGGTGAGCGGGGGTAATGTCCCGGCTACACCAAGCACTGCTCCTCCGGAGGCTTCTCCGGCCTTTACTCCCTGGAGCGAGTCTTCCACCACTACCCAGTGCCCGTCGGTGAGGCCGAGGGATTTGGCGGCCATCAGATAACCTTCGGGATCCGGTTTGGAATGCCTTACCATGTCGCCTGTGATGATGGCCCGGAAGTATTGGCGTATGTCGGGGAGGTCTTTGTAGAGGTGCGCCATCTTTATCCCGTTGCTGCTGGTGAAGAGCGCTGTGGGCACGTTGTGGCGCTTGAGGTCGTCGAGCAGTTCTTTGGCTCCGGGGAGGTAGGTATACACCATTTTCGCCTCCTCTTCAAGCAAACGTGCCTCTACCCTCTTGCGTGTCTCGGGATCGGGGTAGTGGGTGGCGAGTATGTTTTCGAGGGTGGTCCCTTTGATGCGCTCGGCGAAGTTGGGTACGTCGGTCGGGAATTCGCGGTTTATGCGTTCCCAGATGCGAGTGTACTCATGTTCGCTGTCGATGAGTACGCCGTCGAGGTCAAACAGCACACCCCATCGCACATCGCCCGGCATTTCGGCAATGCCGGGGGTGCATACGTCATCGTGAGTATCTATATTATCGTGATTTTTCATAACTTTCGGGATTGACCTACAAAGTTAACAAAAAAATCCCAATAATCGTTGTGCCTCCGTTCAGATATGAGAGAGCCGGGCAGCTGATGCCCGGCCATGATTCGGGGCAGCTACCATATTGGCCGCTGCCACGCAGGATTTCTGTTATTTCATCAATGCGTACACGCTCAGTAGCGCACTTTTTCGGCTGCGCCGCCGATGCGGCGTATCAGTATCTGACCGCGCTCGGGATTATCCACCTTCTGTCCGTCAAGTGAGTAGTATACAGCTTCTTCCTCTGCAGCTGATAACTTATCTACTCCGACAGTCATGCGGATTTTCTTAAACTTCCCCCAGACCGGATGTGCCCTGTATTCGTCTACTGATTCTTCCGGCACCCATAGCTCGGCATTTGCATATACATTTTTATTAAACATGAACTCGTTGCCGGATTCATTTTCCGCACAGGCAGGGGGGACAAGCGACCTTACGGTGACTTTCTCAAGACTTTCATCATAGCGGAATGTGGTGTTGCTGATATCGGTAAGGCTTTCAGGAAGGTCGAGCGACGTGAGTTCAAAACCCCAGTTGAGGGCTTCGCCGGCAATGCGCTCCACCCCCTCCGGCACCTTGACATCCTTGCGGGCGAACGGCCATGCTATCAGGGTCTTCATCTCCTTGTCGAGCAGTATCCCGTCGGGGGCGCAATACCATTCGTTGGCGGGGTCAACCTCGAAATTCTCCAGGCTCACCAATGCCGTATAGGCATCGTCGCCTATTTCCCGGACTCCGGCAGGGATATAAACCCTTTTCATATTGTTGCACCGGAAGAATGCTCCTGCTCCGATTTTCTCCACATTTTCCGATATGTCGAAATCACATAACGAATAACAATAACAGCACAGGTCAGCAGGGATCTCCTTTGTATGGGATGGCAGCACAACCTTTGTCAATCCATATGACCAAGATATACATCCATTACCTATCTCTTTTATAGTTTCCGGGAATATGAATTCGGAAAAACGACTTCCCATAAACGCACCAGCTCCTATAGAAGTCACCGTTTCGGGAATCGTAATGCTATCAAGTGGAGTAAACCAACAGCAACCTCTGGTGTATATAGTGGTGTATATGTCAGGTATTCCGGGCATGGATAATCTACACGCTTCTTCACCAATACTCACCACAACGTATTCCTTATCCGGATTGGAGGGGAATCTCACTGTGGAGGGGACCTCAAGATGATCATCCCCCTCCGACATACCGAAATATGTTTCATCAAATCCCGCAAATTCAGCAGTTCCGTCCTCTTCCGACAGGATTGAATACCAGAAATCCCCTATTTTGACAGCTCCTTCCGGTTCGCGATGGAAACCCTTTGCCGGAAGTGACGAAAGCAATCCAATGACTATCAGACAGTATGTAATTATAGCACGCATAATATTCTCTCTTTAAGTTTTTTATAATCCGTATGACTAATTCTCACCGACCCACAATGTCTGCGGGCCGGTGAGTTTTATCTCATAGAGCCGAAACCTCAGTAGCGCACCTTCTCGGCTGCGCCGCCGATGCGGCGTATCAGTATCTGACCGTGCTCGGGGTTATCCACCTTCTGTCCGTCAAGTGAGTAATAGACTGCTTCTTCCTCTGTGGCCGACACCTTTTCTACTCCGACTGACTCTCCGTTGATGCGGTTGAATTTGCCCCATACGGGATGCGCCCTATATTCGTCTACTGATTCCTCCGGCACCCATAGCTCGGCATTAGCATACACCTCTTCGGCAAACATACAGTCCTCGCTCGTTTCCGCACATGCCGGAGGTTGAGTAGATTTCACAGTCACACTTTTAAGAGATGTATCATAGCGGAATGTGGTGTTGCTTATATCGGTAAGGCTTTCGGGAAGGTCGAGCGACGTGAGTTCAAAACCCCAGTTGAGGGCTTCGCCGGCAATGCGCTCCACCCCCTCCGGCACCTTCACATCCTTGCGGGCGAACGGCCATGCTATCAGGGTTTTCATCTCCTTGTCGAGCAGTATCCCGTCGGGGGCGCAATACCATTCGTTGGCCGGGTCAACCTCAAAATTCTCCAGACTCACCAATGCCGTATAGGCATCGTCGCCTATTTCCCTAACTCCGGCAGGGATATGTATTTTTGTCATGGAGTTGCAGCGGAAGAATGCCCGTGTCCCGATTTTCTCCACACTTGCAGGCAACTCGCATTCCTTAAGGTTGCGCGACATTGCCACAAAACCATTAGGTACTGTCTTTATAGAGGCCGGGAGCACTACCTGTTCCAACCCACCTGACCAATAAAGACATTCCTCTCCGATTTCTGTTGCCGAAGAAGGAAATGTAATCTCCTTAAGGGAATGGGCACCGGCAAAAGCCATGTCGCCAATTCTTACAATTGTTTCCGGCAGGGAAATGGAGGTCAGTTCACAGATTACGTAATATGCATCCGTAGGATAGTCAGTCTTGTAGATATCCTCATGTTTTTTCCCGGAAGTGATTCCATCGGTGAAGGCATTCCTGTCAATTTCCACTATGGGATACACCACCATTGCATCATCCGGAGAGGGAAGATACGCCGGAATCTCAATGTCAGTATTTGTGGTACTGAAGTGACACCATCTCAGTACCATATCATTCGACTGTCCGGAAAGCTTGTCAAACTGCATGTTCATTTCATCCGATATATACATGCACGACTCCCCCGTTTTGCCCCATACATACCCTTTGGCTGCCCCTGTAGCAACTCCTCCTAACAGGAGGAGTGCCATAAGCATATGTTTAGTATAATTTCTCATAAACTTAATGTGTTTATTGATGATGCCGCCGGCCTTTGACGCTTCATCATCATCCAGCGGCATCATATTCAGTTGATAGCAAGGTTATAAGAACATTATAAATATCCCCATATCCTTCTACAAATCATTGATGGATTTATCATCTTTAGAATTACCACTTTGAAGGAACTTCAAGAGTACAATTCTCCATGAAAAAATTCCCATCTAAAGTTAAACAGTCCGCTTTTGCTTGTACCCTACCATTTCTGAATGAGTTCGAGCCTGTCAATTTAACCGCCTCTCCTTCAAGGTTTAGAATTCCTCCTGATATTGTAAAGGCATTATCAGCTTGTATATCTGTTGCAGATAATAGATTTAGCGTTGCCCCAGTTAAGATAATGAACTTACAAATATTATTGGAAGTCTGTTTAATGTCAACATATGGCAATGAATAGGTTTTTGTCACATTCAATAGCCGAACATTATTTGCACACAGTTTAAAAAAAGGCAAACTACCTGTTTTCCATACTGATATAAGCAAATCGTTATTGCTGCTTGGAGATGCGTTCGGTCCTATATCGAACGTAACCTTAGACAACGGTTGAACAACATAGTCAGATCTAATAATAGATTTGCCATTATACGACGTTACAACGCAACCCTTTAGATTGGTACCAGAAATAGTATAAGATGTAGAAGAATTAATAATTGAATACTTATCATCCTTAGGAACTCCAAGCCATACCTCAAATTCAGGGTCACCCAGTAAATTATTAGTATGCCTATCTTCATTGCCTGATATGAGACTACTTGGCATAATTCTTGAAAGCAGCTCTGCTATTCCGATTTTCCTATTGGATTTTAGATATTCTCCAAAAAAAGATTCTATATATCCGGAATTAGTCCAATGCCCTTCTCTTGTATTACCAAGCAATGCTACTCCTCCATAACGTCCAGCTACCGTAAATGATGTACCCATATTATATTCGACACCTCTTTCAGGAGGGAAATCAAACGGCATAATTGTACAAGACAACGAGTATGCTACTGCCGGACTATAGTCATTACCAAGCAGATCCAAGCTATTGTCCGGATCAATATGACTCAGTCCTGTATCAATAGGACCAACTGTAGGCTGAATATATCGCCATGTCTTCCAGTATGATGCACCTTGTTTCCCCGCACACCCAATAGAACCTGGCTGACCATGTCCCTGCCAACTCATAAGTCCTACATTTTTCATCGCATTAATGACTTGAGAACCTGTTGGTGTTCTCAAATTAAAATCATTAATTCTTACTGTATCTTTCATCCATTCAAATGAAATATACGAACTTAGAGGCATTGATATATTCTTTGATTGACGAGTAATACCATCTTCCTGTGTGAATCCGAATCCCCATGCAAGATACTGAGTATCACCCTTACCTGGCCATGATTCGTAGAGAATAAGCTTTCGGAAATAGTTATTTACTTCTCGGCTATCTCTACATATTAATCTACCTACAGGAAGCGATGGATTCATACTTGCCGATGTTGATTTAGTATAAAGGCCATTTGAGAGTTTCTGAAGATTATCCACTTCCTGCGAAAAATCTACAAAATATATATCAGAGGGTATATAATATTTATGATATGCATCACTCCCAGTAAAATTATTATGGTTATACTTTCGCACGGGCATTTTCCCAGCCTGGGAGTCTCCGGCGAGCAGAAGGAAATAGTGGCCGTCCTTCTGGTAACGCCATTTCAGCCATTTGCGAAGTGCCGCCGCCTCATCCCAGATGGAGTCAGCCGGGTTTACGGCATAGCCGGGTGTGGATAGGATTGATTCCATCGTCACCACTTCTGCAGTGTACCCTTTCTGGCGCTTCCATACCGCGAGTTTCTCAAAGTCTGCCTTGAGATCGTCGGTCGTGACTATTATGTATCGGTCGTTTACTGACTGATACGATGATGAGGCACGATTTGCACCGGAAATGTCGGACATCGGTGGATTGACCACGAATTCGGTCAGCAACGGTGAATATCGCGGTTCGGGAGGGAATACCGGCGGGGAGGGCATCTCCGCTGCCGTGCACTCGCGGTAGTCAAGACGCACCTGTATGTCGTTGTAGCATACTATCTGTCTTGCAGTACTATTGTAGGTGACAGGGCGTATGGACACTGTCACAAAATGCTGCCAACCCTCAAAGAAGTTGTCACCCTCTACCCTTACTTCCACCTTATCGGATGAAGATGAGTATTTCTCCCGGTCGGGGAAAGTAAAGGGTGTACCGGCGGAGTTCATGTATTCTATATCCTGCACGGGTATCAACTCATTAGGGAGCGTGATGCTCTTTTCCTCTCCTCCGGAAAGCAGGGTCACACTGAAGTCAGTACTGTATGACGGCACGAGGAAGCAAATGTGGTGAACCGGTAACGCGGGAGCACCCGTATCACCTATATTCCCCATCTCGGGCATATTGATTTCGGAATATACGGCACCATCTTCCACCTCCACGTCTCTTACCGTTAGGTCAGCGTAATTGTATCTGACCGTATGCTCTATGCTTCCCGAGGCCATTGCGGCCAGCGATGCGCATACCATCCCCGCCACACAGACGGCAGGGCGCACAATCGCCTTTATTGCCGGGTGGCCATATAGTCGGTTATATCGTTTCATAGCTGTGGGGATTTATGACATCAGTCAGTTACTATCATTCGTTTACTGTCAATCTCCACTCCATCGGCAATAAGGGAGTAGATATACATTCCCGGATTGAGCGAGGAGGCTTCGATGCTTACGGAGGTGTATTCTCGTTTTGCCACCGGCAGATGCAGTATCTGCTGTCCCTGAAGGTCGTACACATATATCGAGGCTTCGCTCACCGACACCGGTATATTGCATACGATTTCGGATGTGGACGAGAATGGGTTGGGACGGTTCTGTTCCAGCACGCACCCTTCGGCAAGCAACCGGTCGCGGTCGGCAGTGGCAGACTTTCGCATGATTTCGCCACCTCCCATACGGGCTACCGCTTTCTCCTGCTCTTCAAGGCGGCCACGGAGATCGCGCACTGCATCTACAAGAATCGGGATGAATCCTATGTAGTCGATACCCATTGTGCCATTTTCATCCTCTACCACAAGTTCCGGAAACAGTTCCTTGACTTCCTGAGCGAGGAAACCATAGCGGGTACGGGGATCGGGAGGAGTTGGAGCGCAGGATTCGTCCAAAGACACACTTTCTGCTGATGAGATTTTGGATGCCGGAGCATCGGATGCTACAGACTGTGCCACCAACGAATAGCTTACCGGAGAGAGTGAGGATAGCATGTCAGCCGAGTTGCTTAGACTCTTTACGTCGCTTTTCAGACGTGAATCAGAAGTCACTATGAAGCTGTTGGCTCTTATGTCGGTGTAGAAAATAAAGGGAAATGTAGATACAGTAGATAGGCGATTGTAGGAGAATACGGTACTATTATCAGAAATTCCCTGAATGCCATCTTGAAATCCAAGTTGCATCCTACAAGTTGATGTTGATTGCTCTCCTATCCAGATTTTCTTACCACCCCCAAAAGCGATATAGCCACCTCGATTGTTAACATTACGACCAAGGAAAACTGCTGATGCCATAGTGTCTACTGGTACCAAAGTAGATGTCGATCCCTGCGTCATACGTTTCCCGAATACACTCTGGCCATTCGGGTAAAGTGTGAGTTGCGCCTGTATAGGCAACATACTGAGTCCTACCAGACCCAATACTAAGGCTAACTTTTTCATAACATTGAGGTTTAGTTAGTTATTAAGAAAAGCATCTCATAATCCCACATTACATATTTGCAGGATGTGAAGATTGGAAACTCTTTTAGCTATTTTCTCCGCCAACTACCAAGCCGCTCCTACTGATGAACTATATTATCCACAATCTGAAGCACTATGTATGAGCCGGAAGTTCTGTTTTATCCCTCTGACCGGTCCGATGCCGTCAGAGGCGGGATAAAAGGATTTTTCTCATGGCTGTCCGGGTGTTAGAGTTAGATTTGTGTGTTTAAAACTCGTGTGCGCTTCTCTGAAACGGTATTCGTCAGTTTGTCGCAAATGTAATGTGTTTAGAATCTTTTCACATTTCCTTTCGACCGCTAATATAGGTTAAAATTATTCCAATTCCAAATTTTTCAGCCAATATTTTCTAAATTTCAATCAATATTATTATACCTTATGTTTTAACCGTGATTTAATACACTCACATATGTATATTGCGGTGTTGCCTACAGTAATCCAATACTGAATCTTGCAGATGAAATAAGCATGGCTTTAAGTTTTAAAGTTTCACCATTAAGTAAGTGTTCAAATTTAATTTATACAATATGCGGGCTTATTTTTTAATCGATTCCGGTGCGGAGTGAAGGAGAATATAAACATATTCTCCTTCACTCCGCATATAATCTACTAAATGTGGCATTTTGTCATTTTGTGTTCAGATATTTCGGATCTATCCGAAATGTCCGGATGTGGAGTGCGGAATGTATCGGATGAAGGGAAGCCGCGTGGCACGGACGGCCCGTTGCAACGGGTCCGACCTTGCCACGCGGCCGATTTATATAATCCGGGCTGAGCCCGGCGACGGATCTCTTCGGTGGTTCCCGGGTCTGACAAGATTGGGAATCTGTTGGCTGCGCGTCAGAGGTTGTAGCCCAACGTGAACTGGAAGAGATTGTTTTTCATCGTGATTGCTCCGTTGTTGTCTTTTTTGATCTGGTTGACCATCCCGAGATCGCCGCTCAGACCTACGTAGTAGTGCTGCAGGAAGTTGGCTCCCACTGATATACGCCATGCGCAGTCTACACGGTTGAATACATCTTTGTAGAGCGAGCCGCTGAGGTGAGTGCGGTAGGCTTCGTCGCTGTAGGTGGCGAAGCGCGTCTCGGTGGTGAGGTAATAGTCGTCGGAGAAGCCTACCTTAAGCACCGGGCCGGTAGCTACGTTGAGCGAGAAGTTTTTGGAGAAGTCGAAGTGATAGCCGAGCATCACCGGCACGCGCATACCAAACGAGCGGGTGCTGTGACTCTTCCAATGCGCATTCTGCATGAAATCATCGTTAAGGTTGATTTTAGTCGTGTTGTAGTAAAGTTCCAGCCCGGGTTCTATCGTGAAGTTGGCCACAATAGGCTGATTGTAGACGGCTCCTATACTTACTCCGGCTCCGCTGTCGAATATCTTTTCGCTGATATTACCGTAATTTACATTCCCCGGAACAACACCTTCTGCCGAAAGGCGCAGACCAAGATATGCCTTGTTATTTGGATTATCCACCACGGGTGAGGCTGCGAAAGCTGTGGTAGCGGCACCGGCCATAAGCACGGTGGCGAGTAAAATAGTCTTTTTCATAATACTGATTGTTTAAGATTGTGTTTAATGGGGTTCGAGTGACTTCTTGAAGCCGACAGAGACACCTGTTGAAATGCAACTCTGTCGGTCTGATTTTACCACTATAACATCACTCTCAAATATCCGGTTTTAGTCTGACGGCAATTCTTTGTATTTTTAACATACTTACTCCGGCCACATCACGCAATACGTTTTTATTCAGCATTTTTATCATCTTTTATTACGCCACACGTGTTAATAGTCATAAAGGGGTTCATAGCAACTGACGCCGGATTCGAAGGTTAGCCTCATAATTTATGAGGCTATTCATTAAATAATTTCGAACACTTTCTTAGAAGTCGTTTATACTTTTTTCAATGGCAAGATTGCTTCTCCCCGTTTTTTCTCTCTCTTCTCAAAAAATCACCATAGGACGGGCTGACGCGACAAGTCGCGTCACTGCAGAATTCCGAATTGAAAAATTCCTGATTATGTTAAGATCTTCCACTCCCCCCTCCTCCTCTCAGTCGGCTGACACAGGCACTCCTCGCATACACTATCTCTTTCTCGTAATCTATCTCGCCGGACTGAGTGCCTTCGGATCATTTGTGAACGACATGTATATACCTTCGCTCCCGTCTATGAAGGAGTTTTTCCACTGTTCGGTCCCCACAGTGCAGCTCGGTCTGACAATGGGAATGATTGGTCTCGGATTAGGTGAGATTGTTCTCGGTCCGATAAGCGACAAATATGGCCGGAAACCGGTGCTGATAGCCACTCTGATAATTTTCATTGCGGCGGCTGTGGTGAGCGTATTCTCGCCCACCATCGAATTTTTCTTATGTTGTCGTCTGGCGCAAGGTCTCGGGGCATCCGGAGGCTACTTTCTGGCACGCACCATCCCGGCCGATTTCTATGCGGGGCGTATGCTTGCGCGCACTATGGCCATCGTGGGTGCCATCAACGGTATCGCACCGGCTTCGGCTCCGGTATTGGGAGGATTTATATCCGACAGTTTTACGTGGCGCGGTGTGTTCTGGGCCTTGGCCATAATCGCGGTGATACTACTGGTGTTCACTCCCCGGCTGAAGGAGTCGCTGCCGAAGGAACGGCGGTCGCAGAGTTCGCTGCTGCGAACGTTTGGTAATTACGGTCAGCTGCTTCGCAACCGTCCGTTTATGATCCATGTCATGCTGAAGGCTTCGGCGTTAGGTTTTCTGTTTGCATATATCTCTTCGGCACCATTTATCATGCAGACTCACTTCCATTTCTCGCAGACGGTGTTCGGCTGCATAATCGGTGCAAATGCCCTTTTCGTGGCCGTCGGGGCCATGCTGGCTCTTCGCTTCAGGATTCTGAAACGTGCGGCATTGGCAGGGGGCATCGGTCTGGCAGTTGCAGTGGCTACAGAGACGGTGCTGATGACCACCGTCGACAGTTTCTGGGCATATGAATTGCCGCTGCTCCCGATTCTGTTCTGTCTGGGGATGATTTTTACCGTAAGCAATACGCTGGCCATGAACGAGGGACGCCGCGATGCCGGAGGTGCCTCGGCGCTGTTGGGTATGGCAGGATACGTGGTGGGAGCCATAGTTTCGCCGCTTGTAGGGTTGGGCGACATACTGCACTCTACGGCAATTGTATTTGCAGTAGTGGCGGTAATGGTGCTGGTAAGCGCCTATATGTCGGCCAGGCTTCCGGCCGACCTCGACCGCGACCCGGCGGCGCCGTCTGCATCAAACGATTGATAAAATGCATCAAACGCAAGTAAGTGCTCAAATTAAATTTATACAATATGCAGGCTTGTTTTTTAGTCGATTCCGGTGCGGAGTGAAGGAGGATATAAACATATTCGACTGAGCGACAAGCCGGAAGCGACAAAAAAGAAGCCGCAGATTGTATAAAAGAATCCATTTCAATTACTATCGGTTAAATTTGAACATTAAAGTTGAACTCTTACTTATGATTTTACTTTGAAATTACCGAAATTATATTTAATTTAGGGGCATATTCATCACTCAGGATTTCCTGACGCATCATTTCACATCCGTGACACAGCCTTGACGGCCAGCGTAATGCGGGATTTCCATAAAACTATATTTTATTATGAACAAGAGACTTATTGGAGTATTGGCTCTGGCCTCGATTTTCTCTGTTGGAGCTATGACCGGGCTATTTATTTCGGCATCGCACGCCGGATTTACGTCTGAAGCGTTGGCAAAGACTGTAAAGAGTATGAATAAGCGTCATCCTAACCCGAATCCTGATTCCAAATCATCACGCGGAATTGCCGAATTGACCACGAAGAGTGTGAAGGTGGCGAATTTCTACAAAATCGATGCGGGGGGCGCCGTGTCTGTGGTCTACACGCAGGGAGCACTGAAACCGGTAGAAATCACGGCTCCGGTCGATGTGATGCCGTATGTGATGGTAGAGGTCAATGGAGGCCACCTGAAAGCTTACACCAATTTCGGCAATCATGGGAACCGCAGTTTAAACAAGGATATCGTGGATGTACAGATAAAGGTGTCATCTCCGGAACTTCGGGGACTCGACTTCTCGACATCCGCATCGTTCACTCACAAGGGAGAACTTGACTGCCCCAACGGTCTGGATGTGGATGCAAGTACGGCCTCTTCGGTGACGCTGTCGGGTGTGATCACACCGCACCTCAATATCGAGTCTTCGACCGCTGCTTCGGTATATGTGAATCTGGCGAATGCCAAGTCCACCGATCTCGAAGTCTCTTCATCCGCCAATTTGGTGATCACCGATATCAAGTGCACCACACTGAAAGCCGAGGTAACGTCAGGTGGCACGGCCAATATTTCCGGTCAGGGCAAAACCGGCGATTTCGAGACCTCGAGCGGCGGCACTCTCCATGCCACTTCCTTGGCGCTTGACAAGGCTTATGTGAGTTCATCTTCCGGCAGTTCGGTCATGATATGTGCCAAGCAGGCCGACATCGACAGATCAAGCGGTGCCACGGTGAGCAATGTCTGCAAGTAAGCCATAAGCCGGCGGCTGCGTCGCAGGCGACGGCACCGCCTCAGTCCGGGAGTGTGCGCACTCCTGTTGCGGATACCATCGCGCCTTTGCGGATATCACATTCCGCAGAGGCGCATAAATTCCTGACGCAAGGATGCGTCATCGCAGAATCTGCCGCTATAGTCGAATGTGACTGTGGCGGCATCCTGTTTTTCCACTCCGCGCATCTTCATGCAGAGGTGCTCGGCCTCGCAGGCCACTATCACCCCCTCGTTGGGCAACGCTTCGCCGAGCAGGGCGCATACCTGCGCCGTGAGGCGCTCCTGCACCTGAAGGCGACGTGCGAAGCTATCCACTATGCGTGCCAGCTTGGAGAGTCCGATCATTTTCCCCTTAGGGATGTAGCCTATCGATACTTTCCCAAAGAAAGGAAGAATATGATGTTCGCACATGCTGTAGAATTCTATATCCTTCACTATAACTATCTGCGATCCGGCATGTTCGAACACGGCTTTCCGGGCTATCTGCATCGGGTCGACGCGATAACCCTGCGTGATGTCGATCAGGGCTTTGGCGGCACGCATGGGGGTCTTTACGAGTCCCTCGCGGTCGGGATCCTCTCCTATCAGGCGGAGTATCTCGCGGTAGTGCCAGGCAATCTGTTCGGTGAGCTGCGGATCGTGAGTCTCTTTTCTTGCCATATTTAATTTACTTCACAACAATAATCTGACATTTCACTACACGCATTTCATCGGCAAACGACGAGAAACTGCGGCGCAGCTCCACCAGTGCCTCGCTGGCTTCGGAGGCGGTCTGGAAGTTGCCTACGCGAGTATACCAGTTGGGTGCCGAAGAGAAGGTGTATACCTGCCCGCGGTATTTCGGGAATCTGGCGGTGATGGCGTTGCCACGCGCGCGGGCACGCGATTCGAGGCTGTGCTGATTGCGCCCGTCGCTGAATACCTGAATGCGGTAGCCCGACACCTTGTTGATACCCGGCTTTATCGTATTGCGGTTCCCGGAGGAGGCTTTCTTATGTGATGTGGGAGGGGTCAGGATTTTATCCATCAGGTCATCGTCAATCAGGATCTCTACGTTGCCGTCTGACGAGTCGATGATGCACTGTATCACATTCGGTGCCGCCACGCTGTCGGAGTCGACCGGAGCCTCTGTCTGAGCTGTGGCCGCCACCGACGGCATCATCAGCACAAGGGCCGGCAATATGCAGCGTAGCGATCTGATGTGTCCGGATTTTGCCATGATTATTATCTGATGTGTCAGAGAAAAAAGATACTCCCGCATGGCGGTAGCCAATGCTCCGCCATGCAGGAGATTTATCGGTAGAATATCAATTGAATGCCTCTACGATGCCCATGAAGGACTCTGCGTCGAGGGCTGCGCCGCCAATCAGACCGCCGTCAACGTCGGGCTTCGCGAAGAGTTCCTTCGCATTGGAGGGCTTACAGCTGCCGCCGTACAGAATCGAGGTGTTGTCGGCCACTTCTTTGCCGTACTTGTCGGCAATTACCTGACGGATGTGGGCATGCATGTCCTGTGCCTGCTCCGCTGTGGCTGTCTTGCCTGTGCCGATGGCCCATACAGGCTCGTAGGCAATCACGATCTTGCCAAACTCCTCGGCAGGAAGCTCAAAGAGAGCCTCTGTCTGAGAGGCCACTACATCGTTGTATGTGCCGTTCTCACGCTCTTCGAGCACCTCGCCCACGCAGAAGATGGGAGTCAGGCCATTCTTGAGTGCCTGCTTTGTCTTTTCCAGCAGCTGGGCATTGTTTTCACCAAAGTACTGACGACGCTCGCTGTGACCCAGAATCACGTGGCTTGCGCCTGTGCTCTTCACCATAGCGGCCGACACCTCGCCGGTGTAGGCGCCTTTCTCATGCTCGGAGCAGTTCTCTGCGCCAAGACCCACCAGATTCTGGTCGATTACTGCGTTGACTGATGTCAGATGAGTGAAGGGAACGCAAATCACCACATCGCAATTCTTATCCTTACCCTGCAGAAGGTTGTTTACCTGATCGGCAAGTTCCACACCCTCTTCAAGGGTTGTGTTCATTTTCCAGTTGCCTGCAACAATGTTTTTTCTCATAACTTAAGATGATATTGTAGATTTTTATCAGTCTCTTCCTGTCGCGGCTTCCCGTCAGGTCACTGCGACTACAAGGGAATCCGGCTTATTACGCGACACACTCAGCGGCCGCGACTGATCCGCCGCATTCCAACAAGCAAAGTTAATCAATTTCCGCGACATTCGCAAATCTGCTTTTATCTCCATTCCGGCACCCCGCTCAGTCCCTGCGCAGTCTCGCATATGTCGCTTCAACACACGCTCCCATCCAATTGACTCATCGGCTCCGCATGAACCAGACTCCGCGGCATGCTGCGCCGTCATGTCTACATAAGTAAGTGATGGCCGGCAGGATACTACCTCCCTACCGGCCATCTGAGTGTTGAGTATAAAAACAGGGATTTTACTTGTTTACCTGGAATTTGTTCCAACCGTCCTTCAGGTAGGCTATAGTCTGTTCGGCTGCGGCTACACCGGCGTTGTAGTTGGCTTCGGCTGTCTGGGCACCCATCTTCTTGGGTGTGAAGAAGCAACGGGCTGCGAATTTCTTCTCAAATTCTTCTGCCGACGCAGGACGTATGTCGGATACGTAGCGCAAGTCAGGACGCTCTTCGAGTGCCTTCATCAAGCCGGCCTCGTCAATCACTTCTTTACGGGCTGTGTTGACAAGCACGCCACCTTTCGGCATGAGCATCACAAGATCATAGCCGATTGAGTTCTTTGTCTCAGCAGTGGCGGGAATGTGGAGCGATACGAAATGGTTGTTGGAGAAAAGCTCTTTCACATCGTGCACAGGCTTGACATCTTCTCCCTCCATTACTTCATCGGGCACGAATTTGTCGAGAGCCTCCACCTTCATGTCAAACCCCTTGGCGATGCGTGCCACGTTACGCCCCACCTGACCGAACGCATAGATGCCGAGCGACTTCCCTTTAAGTTCGCTCCCCGACGTGCCGTTGTATTGGTTACGGCACATCATCACTACCATGCCGAATACAAGTTCGGCCACGGCATTCGAGTTCTGACCGGGGGTGTTCATCACGCAGATGCCACGCTCTTTGGCTGCTGCAAGATCGATATTATCATATCCTGCGCCGGCACGTACGATTACTTTCAGCTTCGGCGCGGCTGCCATAACCTCGGCATCGATCACATCGCTGCGCACAATCAGGCCCTCTGCGTCTTTCACTGCCTCGAGAAGGTCGGCACGGGTGCCGCGCTCCACGAGTTCAAGGTCATTACCTGAAGCGTTGACTGTATTTTCAATTGCCTTTACTGCATTGGCGGCAAATGGTTTCTCTGTAAAAACAAGAATCTTCATTTCGTCTTGGTTCTTTTTTGTCCGATATATTCCGATGCGGATGTGGTGAAGGCCGCAACGGGCCTCCTTCTCCGCATGCGGATGATATCGGGCATGATTCTTTCTGATAGCTGTCCGTCAGCGCTTATTGATTAAGCGTGGAGAGCCTCATATTCTTTCATACATTCTACCAAAGCCTCCACGCTCTCCATCGGAAGGGCATTGTAGAGGGATGCGCGGAAACCGCCGACATCGCGGTGTCCCTTGATACCCACCATCCCCCTGGCAGTGGCGAAATCGAAGAAGTCTTTCTCAAGCTCCTTGTACTCAGGCTTCATCACGAAGCATACGTTCATAATCGAACGGTCTTCCTTGCCGGGTACTGTAGCCACAAACATCTTACTGTTGTCGATGGCATCATAAAGTTTCTCGGCCTTGGCCATATCCATCTTCTCGATCTCACGCAGTCCGCCGAGACTCTTGTAGTATTTCAGTGTCTGAAGAGCGGCATAGATGGGAAGCACCGGAGGTGTATTGAACATCGAACCCTTGTCAACGTGAGTCTGATACTTCAGCATTGTGGGGATCACGCGGTCTACATGGCCAAGGGCGCTGTCCTTGACGATGCAGATTGTCACACCCGAAGGAGCGAGGTTCTTCTGTGCGCCGGCATAGATGAGGTCGTACTTCGACACATCCACCGGACGTGAGAAGATATCAGAACTCATATCGCAGATCATGCGGCAGGGCACATCGGGATCACGACGGATTTCAGTGCCGTAGATAGTATTGTTGGATGTATAGTGGAAATAGTCGACGTCAGCGGGCACTTTGCTCTCGAAGTCTTTCGGAATATAGTTGTAGTTCTTATCTTTGGACGAAGCCACCACATCTACCTCGCCGAAGAGCTTGGCCTCTTTGATGGCCTTGGATGCCCAGACACCTGTGTCGAGATATGCAGCCTTGGTGTTGAGGAAGTTCATGGCCGACATCGCAAACTGAAGCGATGCGCCACCTCCGAGAAAGAGCACCGAATACCCTTCGGGCACCTCGAGAAGTTCTTTCACGAGAGCCACTGCCTCGTCTACTACAGCCTGGAACTGCTTGCTGCGGTGCGAAATCTCAAGAATCGACAGCCCCATATCGGCAAAATTAATCACTGCCTCGGCCGTGTTCTTGATTGTGTACTCACTCAGAATGCAGGGGCCTGCATAGAAATTGTGTTTCTTCATGATAGAAGGTGTTAGTATTTTTAGGTTTTCTTTTCTATATCTGATTTCGACATCTTCACCTCCCTGTCTCACCCAAGATGCGCATGGACGACGAGATGCAAAAATCCACCGGCATAAGCCAGACAAAGGGATTTCCTCCCTTATGGCGCAACCTTGGGAAAGCGCCAGAGGGGAAGCTCCCCCCTTTTCATCGGCAAAATTAACGTTTAATACTCGCATGACAAAATTTTCATGACTGTTTTTATCACCTGCAAAAGGTGTTTTACAACAGAAATCAACACTTGGCGAGTGTCCGGATTTCAACGGTTTTTAGCGGGCCACGCCGCTCGACGACGGTGAGTCTGAGCATATCCGCCTGACCGATAGGCCGAAAACCGCGAAACAGCGCCTATAATTGTCTGAAATATTTCAGCCGACATATTATTGCGGAAATCGGGGATTCCCGTCTTATCTCTTTGGCTCATATGGCACATCGGGGGCCCGGTGCGGCCACCGCATAGTGTTTTTTCACATAATGGGGGTGCGACATTTGACGGATTTTTTGTAACTTTGTTGCTGACTCGACGCGCCATGCGCATCCGACATCTTTTCTTATGGATTTTAAGCTTACTTCTGAATATCAACCCACCGGCGACCAGCCGGAGGCCATCGCCGAACTTGTGGCAGGTCTGAACGGGGTGACCCCCCATCAGACACTGCTCGGCGTGACCGGTTCGGGAAAGACTTTCACCATGGCCAATGTAATTCAGCAGGTGAGACGCCCTACCCTTATCCTTTCGCACAACAAGACTCTGGCAGCTCAGCTTTATGGGGAAATGAAAAGTTTCTTCCCTGATAATTCCGTGCAGTATTTTGTCAGTTATTACGACTATTATCAGCCGGAGGCTTATATACCGACAAGTGACAAGTATATCGAAAAAGACCTGCAGATAAATGAGCAGATCGACAAGCTGCGCCTCGCCACTACAGCTGCTCTGCTCTCCGGGCGACGCGATGTGATTGTGGTGTCGAGTGTGAGTTGCATTTATGGCATGGGCAATCCCGAGGATTTCTCACAGAGCGTTGTGAAAATCGCCGTCGGCCAGAAAATCAGCCGAAATGCGCTGCTGCGCCGTCTGGTCGACTCGCTATATAGCCGCACTACCGCCGAGCTGGGACGAGGACAGTTCCGGGTCAAGGGGGATACTGTCGACATCTTGCTGAGCTTTGAGGAAATCCGGCTTCGGGTGACGTTCTGGGGGGATGAGATTGAGAAAATACAGACTGTCGACCCCGCTTCCGGTGCCACGCTCAGCAATCTGGAAGGTTTTAATATTTATCCGGCCAATATATTTGTGACTTCAAAGGAACGCACTGACCAGGCCGTCGACCAGATTACGCTTGATCTTGGCGCTCAGGTGGAGTTCTTCCGCAATGAAGGCAAGATTCTGGAAGCCGAACGCCTCCGGGAGAGGGTGACGTATGATCTGGAAATGATTAAGGAACTGGGGCACTGCAGCGGCATCGAGAATTATTCGCGCTATTTCGACGGCCGGGCATCTGGCGAACGCCCGTTCTGTCTGCTCGATTATTTCCCGAAGGATTATCTTACAATCATCGATGAGAGCCACGTCACGCTCCCTCAGATACGCGGAATGTATGGCGGCGACCTATCGCGCAAGATGAATCTTGTGGAGTATGGATTCCGTCTGCCGGCGGCAATCGACAATCGCCCGCTGAAGTTCGATGAGTTCGAGCGCCTTACGAATCAGGCCATTTACGTAAGCGCTACACCCGGAGATTATGAGCTGCAGCTTTCCGAAGGTATCGTGACCGAGCAGGTGATTCGTCCGACAGGTCTGCTTGACCCTGAGATAGAGGTGCGCCCCACGATGAATCAGATTGATGACCTGATGGAGGAAATACGTCTGCGAATCGAGTCGGATGAAAGAGTCCTGGTGACTACGCTCACTAAGCGTATGGCTGAGGAACTCAACGATCATCTGCAGAAGTGGGGAGTCCGTTGCTCATACATTCATTCGGATGTGGACACTCTCGACCGCATACGCATACTTGAAGACCTGCGCAACGGAATATACGATGTGCTGATTGGCGTCAACCTGCTTCGCGAGGGGCTTGATTTGCCGCAGGTCAGTCTGGTGGCTATCCTTGATGCCGACAAGGAGGGGTTTCTCCGCAATCACCGTTCTCTGACCCAGACGGCAGGACGCGCTGCCCGGAATGTCAACGGCAAGGTGATTATGTATGCCGACCGTATCACTGATTCGATGCGGCTTACAATCGACGAGACACTGCGCCGACGCAAAAAGCAGATGGATTACAATAAGGCTCACGGCATCGTGCCTATGCCTATCGTGAAGCGTTCGAATACCGACCTTATCGACATCTACCCGGGCGGCGAGCCGGAGACGGCTTCCGCTGTAAGAAGATGCGTGTCGGTCACTGCGCCACGCAATATGGAGCCTTCGCGCGAACGGAGCAGTCTGCCCCGCCCATATCTCGAACCGGCAGAGCCGCAACATTTCGTGGCCGACCCGGTGACAGAATATATGACACCTGATGAAATTCGAGCTCGTATCGACAAGGTGAACAGCGACATGATTGCAGCGGCCAAACGCACCGACTTCATCGAAGCGGCGCAACTGCGCGACGAGCTTCTGGCTTTGCGAGAACTCCTTGAAGGTAAAACCGACAAATCACACTCTGATTGACATGAATCCACGTTACGACAAATCACTATATCTCCCGACGACTCGCGAGGAGATGGACCGCCTCGGGTGGGACCGTGCGGATATAATACTTTTTTCGGGCGACGCCTACGTCGACCATCCTTCGTTCGGTGCCGCCGTAATCGGAAGAGTCCTTCAGGCACAGGGCTATAAGGTGGCTATCGTGCCGCAACCCAACTGGCGCGATGACCTGAGAGATTTCCGAAAGCTCGGAGAGCCGCGCCTGTTCTTCGGTGTGTCGCCGGGGGCTATGGATTCAATGGTGAACCATTACACTGCCAACCGGCGTCTGCGTCACGATGACGCATATACGGCCGGAGGCCGCCATGGCGCACGCCCCGATTATCCCTCGGTGGTATATTCCAAGATATTAAAGCAACTGTATCCTCACGTTCCGGTAATCGGCGGCGGCATAGAGTGCTCGCTTAGGCGCGTGTCGCACTATGACTATTGGTCGGATTCTCTCCGCCCCTCTATTCTTGCCGAGGCTCCTATGGATATGCTTGTCTACGGCATGGGTGAGCGCACTGTAGTGGAACTGGCGCGTCGGCTTGATGCGGGGGAAAAGATTAAGGATATCACGGATGTGGCGCAGACGGCTTTTCTAACTTCCGAGGCTCCCGATTCGCCGACAGAAGATATCGTACTGGCTTCTTTCGAGGACTGCCGACGCGACAAGTCGCTACAGGCTCGAAATTTCCGCGATGTGGAGACTGAGTCCAACCGAATGCACGGCCACCGGATGTGGCAGGCCACTGGTGGACGCTATGTTTGCATAAATCCGATGTTGCCTCAGATGACGCCGGAGGAAATAGACGCCTCTTTCGATCTCCCCTACACCCGCTATCCGCATCCGCGATACAAGGGGAAGACAATCCCGGCCTACGACATGATACGCCATTCGGTCAACATGCACCGAGGATGCTTTGGCGGATGCGCTTTCTGCACTATCTCTGCACATCAGGGGAAGTTTATCGCCTCGCGCTCCAAGGAATCGATCATGCGCGAGGTGCAGCAGGTGACGCAAATGGATGATTTCAAAGGCTACATATCAGACCTGGGCGGCCCCTCGGCCAATATGTATGGCATGAAGGGACGCGACTTGGAGAGATGCGCTCGTTGTCTGCGACCGTCATGTCTGCATCCCCGTCCATGTCCGAACCTTGACAACGACCATTCCCGTCTCCTTGATATATATAAAGCCGTGGATGCTATGCCCGAGGTGAAGAAGGCGTTCGTCGGGAGTGGCGTGCGCTATGACCTGGCTATGGCCGCTTCAGGAAATCCGGCCACCGATAAGATTAACCGCGAGTATCTGCGCCAGCTGATTGCCCGACATGTGAGCGGACGCCTCAAAGTGGCTCCCGAGCATACATCCGATGATGTGCTCGACGTGATGCGCAAACCTTCGTTTGAACTTTTCTACAAGTTCAAGCAGTTGTTCGACAAAATAAATCTGCGTGAGGGGCTGCGTCAGCAGCTGATTCCTTATTTCATCTCTTCGCATCCCGGTTGCAGGGAAGAAGATATGGCCGAACTGGCAGCCATCACTAAGAATCTTGACTTCCATCTCGAACAGGTGCAGGATTTCACTCCTACGCCAATGACCGTATCTACCGAAATCTATTATACCGGCATACATCCATATACCGGCAAACCTGTATATACAGCCCGCAACGAGCGTGAGAAACTGGCTCAACGTCAGTATTTCTTCTGGTATAAGCCTGAGGCGCGCCGTGATATCGTAAATTCTCTGCGGCGCCTGCACCGTCTTGACCTGCAGAAGGCTCTCTACCCCGGAGGAACAACTTCTGTAGCGGAACCTTCGCGTAGCTATAACCCGAATTTCAAACCTGCCGACGGCCCACGCCGCCCACATATGGAAACCGGTTCCGACAGCCGTGCAAGTAGCGGAAGAAAGGAGAAAGGGAAAATCGGGACACGCCCGGCCGGCAGAAAAAATGACCGTAAATCAAAACCATAAAACACTAACCGTAAAAACAACCAATTATTCATGAACAAATTCCTGATTCCCATGGGTATCGCAATCCTCCCGGCTCTGATGGCCGGTTGCGGGGCGAAGGACAACCAGGGCGGCAATGCTCTGATTGAAAAGCCCGAAGTAAAAATCGAGAATGGGATGCTCACTCCTGAGGTTCTGGAGGCCTTCGGTCGCATAAGCGAGGTGACCCCCTCGCCCGACGGCAAAATCATAGCCTTTACCCTTACATATGAGAGCATCGAACAGAACAAGGGAAATTCCGAAATCTACACGATGAAGCCCGATGGCTCCGACATGCAGCGCCTGACACACACTGAATCATCGGAGGGAAATCTGGCCTGGATTGACAATGGAGAGCGCCTGGCATATATCGCCACCGACAAGGAGACTGAAAAGCCTCAGGTGTTTACAATGAAACCCGACGGCAGCGATCCACGTCGCGCCACAAATATGGAAAATGGTGTGGAATGCTTCAAGTTCTCACCTGACGGCAAGAAAATTGTGGTGGCATCGGCTATCAAACCCTATAATGAGAACGATGAATTGCTGAAGGATCTGCCCAAGACCACCGGACGTGTCGTGGACGACCTGATGTACAAGCATTGGGACGAGTGGGTCGCTGAAATACCACACCCTTTCATTGGCGACTTTGACGGCAACGAGGCCTCCAATCTCACTGACATAATGAAGGATGAACCCTTTGAATGTCCGATGCGCCCATTTGGCGGCGCAGAGTCGTTTGCTTTCTCCCCCGACAGCAAGCAGCTTATCTACGTAAGCCGCAAACAGAAGGGGATGGACTATGCGTTCTCTACCGACTCCAACCTCTACCTCTACGATATCGCCCAGGGGAAGACTGTGAAAAATCTCACAGAGGGGATGCCCGGATACGATACTGACCCTGTATTCTCGCCCGATGGAAAGCAGCTTGCATTCCTCTCGATGGCCACAGCTAAATATGAGTCTGACAAGAAGCGCCTCATGATTATGGATATGGCCTCTTATGAGATGCGCGACATCACGGCTCAGTGGAAATACTGGCCTGAGGAAATCAGTTGGGAAAGTGATGGCAAGACTATACTTTTTGCCGGTTACTGCGAAGGGACAATGCCTGTGTTCCGTATTTCTGTGGCCGATGGCGCTGTCACTCAGCTTACCGAGGGAATGTGGGATTATCACCGTGTGATTCCTTTCGGCGGCAAGGTGCTCGCCCTGCGCCACAATATGCTGCAGCCAGATGAGCTGACAGCTATCCCGGCCAACGGTGGCGAGGCAAGCCAGATCACTGAAATCAACAAGGACATACTATCGCAACTGGCAGAAGTAAAGGTCGAAAAACGCATCGTGCCCACCACCGATGGTAAGGAAATGACCGCCTGGGTGATTCTTCCGGCCGACTTTGACTCCTCAAAGCAGTATCCGGCTATCGTGTACTGTCAGGGTGGCCCGCAGCAGGCGGTAAGCCAGTTCTGGAGCTACCGATGGAATTTCCGCATCATGGCGGCCAACGGATATGTGGTAATCGCTCCCAACCGTCGCGGCGTGCCGGGATTCGGCGAGGAGTGGAACCGACAGATCTCTGGCGACTATGGCGGTCAGAACATGAAGGACTATCTCTCGGCAGCCGATTATATAGCTGCCCAGCCGTATGTGGATGCTAAACGTATCGGTGCAATCGGCGCCAGCTATGGCGGATTCTCAGTTTACTGGCTTGCCGGACATCATGAAGGCCGCTTCGCAGCTCTGGTGGCTCACGCCGGAATTTTCAATGTGGAGGCTCAGTATCTTGAGACGGAAGAAATGTGGTTTGCTGATTTCGATCTCGGCGGTCCATACTGGGATAAGGAGAATGCTGTGGCTCAGCGCACTTATGCCACTTCGCCCCATAAGTTTGTCGACAAATGGACTGCTCCGATTCTGGTGACTGTAGGCGAACTCGACTATCGCATCCTTGCCTCTCAAGGAATGATGGCTTTCAATGCCGCTAAAATGCGCGGTCTGGAGGCTGAGATGCTGGTTTTCCCGGATGAAAACCACTGGGTACTCAAACCTCAGAATGCCATCCTGTGGCAGCGCGTATTCTTCCGCTTCCTCGACAAATATCTCAAGGCAGCTCCCGCAGCCGATGCTCCGGCTGCATCCGACTCCGCAAAGTAAGCCACTCTACATAACAGGCACGGCTAACTATCAAGCCGGCTAATGAACCTTTTATATCCTGTACTCAGGATTCCCCGTTTTCCGCCCCACGGCACCATTCCGGTACCGTGGGGAATATTTTATCTTATCGTATTAAATTAACCATTGTTATACAAATAATATATTACATATCACACATTGACCACTGAATTTTCCCACATCTTTTTTTTCCCACATCTTTTTTTGGATTTTATATATTTTTTGTTTAACTTTACAGCATTCAAAAAAATAGGAAAATCCCTTTTCATTAAGCGATTTCTTTTTTGACTATCATTTACAAACGCCATTATTTGATATTCGGCAATATATAATCCATTCGATTTACATTTTGTCATAATATCTTAGAAACTGTTTAAATTTGATTCAATAAAATTTTTATGGCAGCCAAATCA
>ERZ778518.186-NODE-186-length-64272-cov-6.906987_pt1 | contig 64272 bp, 68 predicted proteins | sample MGYA00510340_ERZ778518 | MGnify/ENA primary metagenome ERZ778518 (study PRJEB29527, sample SAMN07138967) | mouse gut metagenome | material: feces | host: mouse | place: China:Nanjing | collected 2016-01-25 ...
AAATAAACTTTTGTATAATCCCAAAAGGAGGCTTTTATTAAAAATATTTTTATTAGTATATAATTTTTGCTGAAAATTTTTTAATGCAATTAATAACTCGTTTTTTTAGTCTTGTATTCCCTATGAAAAATCAATTCTTTTAGCTTGCTTTATATCTTTTAAATCAGATAAAACAGTAGCATCAGCCTTTATTAATTCTGGAATTTTATGTAGTACTTTTAATTTATTGAAAGTAGAACTCCCCCTTTCAATAATTAATGGTGTAGTATTGTTTCCATTTTTTAATATTTCAAATTTTTCAGTAGCATTTTTTTGAACAAAATTGATACCTGTTAAATGAGGAAAGTTCTCACGCTTGTATTTGACAGGTAAGATTTTAATATCATTGTTATCTTTATAGACATAATCTATTTTGTTACCGTCAAAATTTTCTTCATAAAACTCTGCAATATTTTTAAGAATTGAAGAATAAGTGTTGATTTCGTTTATTTCCTTTTGATTTGCTAATTTATAGGTTTGCCTATTTTTAATTGAAATTGGTAGATCAGCATTAATATATTTAAATTTATTCAATATGTTGAATATCCTTTCTATAATTAATTATGTTAAAATGTAAATAAGAATAGCAGTAAAAATTGTGGATCAATAAAATTGATCAGGTAGCCACTGCCTTGACGTAATGCTAGTCTAAAAAAGCGAGGAACCAATGCGAAGATCCTGTAGAAGGACGACATATACGGAAAGCGGTATATGCTTCTTAAAAAGCCCCAACATTAATGTTGGGGCTTTTTTTGTTGTTCCTTGTTTTTATATGTTGATAAATTGGTGGAGATTTGGTTTTATATTTCATTGTAAAAGAAAACACCTAACCTTTTGGTTAAGTGCTACCCATATTTAAAATTATTCATGTTCTACTTCAATGTTTTTTGAGTGATATCGACCCTGTTTCCATTAGTTGGATCTTCAGTGAAAATCTTAAAGTCCTGGGTATTACTTGTGTTGAAGCGAGCTACAGTATAGGTTTGACCATTTGGAAAGAAAAACTCGATAGAGTTTTTATCAGTTAATACTTTTAAATTAATCGATTTTTGATTTTTAACTCCTGAGTCAGCAAGATATCCGTTGCCTCTGCCAAGCAGTCCATCAAAGTAATAACTTGAGGAAATTTGACCGTTTCTACCTTTATCCAGCTCGCCAGAACGTGTTTTAACGTTATATTTACCGTTGCTTGGATCATAGTTAAATTTTACATAGTCCTTTCCTTGCCAGATATCAATATATATGCGACCCTTATAGTTCCCTTTATTGTTATAGAAATGAAGATTGTATTCTTTATTTGCGGTTAAATTTGGCACATCCAAAAGATTGTGAATTTCACCGTTAGTATCACGACCAATGGTAAACGGGCGGTTTAAACTTGCATTTTTTCCATTAATTGGATGATCTTTAGATACGTCATTATAGTGCTTAACGTCATCTCCTTGGCCAGTAATTGGCGTTGACTGGATAGTCATGTTGTTATCTAGTTCAATGTTTCTAGCTATTGAATACGATCCCAGACGTTTTGTGAATTCAGAATTTGCGGATTCATCATTATGTACACCATTAGCTGTATAAGCCCAGTTACCAATCCAGCCCATAGACTTAATTGTTTTTGTTGCTTTACTTAGGTCTGCATTGCCTGAGAAGTTAGCACCGTAATAATCAGACCCTTGATCTAAACGTTTAGCATCAGTTTCAGGTGCAAACAGTCCATTGGCATCTAAATGACCTACAATGTAATAAGTTCCTGTAGTCTGACCTTCGCTGGGAGCTTTTGCTCCATAGAATAAAACTTGTTTAGTTTGACCGTTAGGCATTTTCATAGTGCGCAATGCAGGGCATTCTACTGGTGTTGAGTCCTTTGCATTAAGTCCTCTCATATATGTACCGGGGCCCACTTTAGAAGCACCCTTTGGATCAGCTTTGGTCCATTTTATACCATCTTTAGACTGATATACGCCAATTTCATTTCCTTCAGCGACATACATTAGCATCTTTCCGTGCCAGTAGACAACAGCAGGATCGCGTTCATCTACACGATTCTGACTAGTCCAGCCCCAGCTATGATCAATTACTGGTGAAGCGTTATTTAGAACGTGTGAGAAAGTTTTGCCGCCATCACTTGACCAGGCAGCCCAAATATTTTGACTACCACCATCATGTTTTTCTAGGCCACTAAAGTAAGTAATTTTTGCACCTTTAGGTACACCTTTAATTTGGCCTTCATTTGTTAGTACTGTGCCAGTCCAAGCAGAAGTCCAAGTATAGGGGGCTTCAGGGCCATCTGCTCTAATAGCTTCATTTTGAGGTGTAAATTTGATGAAATCCTTTGTGGTGGTATGATACCAATTCTGGTTTGCCGCCTCATTAGGGTCATCAGCAGTTTTAGAATGTAAGAAATATATATCATAATACTTTCCTTGTTCATTCCACACAATACTTTGTAAATCATTAGACCATCCATCTTTTGTTGTTAAATGATAAGTGCTTTCATGTGCAGTTGAAGTAATGCTATCTGCATATACAGAAGAGCTAATTAACATGTTGGTACCGACTGCAAATAAAATACCGGCTGATAACATATATTTATTGATTTTTTTCATATTGAACTCCTTATTAATGTTTAATATTTTTAAAATTTAGTAAAAGATGTATGAGGAGGAGATCTATTGTTATACTTCATTAGCAAAATAAAAATACCTAAAATCTATTATTATTTATCTATTGTTTTCATGTTATAGGTCTAAATTTTGATCTAATAATGTTTGATTAGTAGTTGCATTTTTAGTGTGTTTTTTAGATGATTTTTGATATTTACTTCTTGTTGCCGGATCACTTAATTTTTCTTTCTCAATCTTATATGCAGCTTCTACGCTTGAGTCCTTATTTTGTTTTTTGTTATTAGCCCTATTTTGAGCTATATTTTGAGAAACCTGCTGAATATTTTCTTTACTCAATGCAAAATTATTTTCCTTTAAAAATTTCCTTGCATACACCCTATTTAATTGTTCATCAGCTTTAGATAAAACCTTTTCATCATTTTGAGTATGGAGGTTATCTTTTTTTACTAAAAAAGGCTGTCGACAAATTTCTCTTTCAGATGATTTGTCGATAGTCTTTTCTACTTCTTTATTTTGCTGTTTACTTAGTTGGAAAATTTGATTTATAGTTTCTTTTGTAAACTTACTCTCTCTTCCATATTTTGAAGTTGGATTATTAAGATCGCGTGTCTTTTGGTAATGATTTTCTAGTTTAGCAATTTGTTTATCACTTAGGTGGAACTGTTTCTCTAATTTGGTAAGCTTCTCTTGTTCAACATATTGTTCTTTTTTTCCGTCAAAAAGACGCCAAAGGTTATCGCTATCCTCGTTATAAGCCAGATTTCGTTGGAGATACCATTTAGCATTTTGAGGATTAGCCGTAAAGAGCTTCTGAGCTTCTTTAACTATAGGAGCATTATTTTGATCAAACTTACTCTCATCTTCGATTTTTTGTTCAATTTCTTCTGGAAGTAAGCTATGTTCTCCATTCATATCATGGACTTTTTCATATAATTTTGAAAACTCAGAGATTTGCTCGGAAGTTAACTTTCTTGCAATTTTTCCGTATTTCTTAGATTCTTTATGAGAACGTTGATTTTCCCAATCAGCGTACATATTGTCAAGAGATTCACTAATCGCTTTTTTATTTTGAACCCACCATTGAGCAGCTAGTGGATTGATTGTAAAAGTTTGTTCTACTTGCTTAAAAAGTTGATTATTTTGTTCATTGTTATTCATGTTTGGCGTTTTATTGATTTTGTTCATTTTAAAACTCTTTCTGGTAATATAACCTAATATTTTGCCTTCTTTTTGAGCATTTGAATTTATTCCGGAGCTAGCTGCATTATCTATATTTTCGCTATGGGCTTTACCTGGCATGTCAAATGCATTTAGTGCTTTTTTACCTTCATCAAATGATAAAAAAGTATCTTCAAATGCATTTGGATCAAAACTTGTAAAATCGCCTAGATTGATCGTAGTATCTGGAGCATTCGGAGCTAATTGAGCCATCTCTTTTGCTACTGATTTATATACCGGATCAAATTCATAGTCTTTTAAATTACTTAAAGTATTGAGTTCTTTTTTAGAAATATTATGAATAGCGACACTATCAGTATCGATGAACATAACACCATATTTGGATCCATCTTTTAGCGTTGACTGCAACTCATTTCTATCATAATCATCAATACTATAACTCGTTAAAAACTCTTCATTTTTTGATAATTTTTCTAAGTTAATAAATTTAATTCCGTCACTTAATTGAGGGTGATTGTTTAGATAATGATTAATAGCTGATCTTTGTTGATTAGCGATAGTAGTATTTTTATTCATAATTTTTCCTTTCTTTCTAACAAAAAAGACCCTCAAATTAAATTTGAAGGTCTAAATAAAAATATAGATATTATTTTGTATTTGTTGGTTTAAGTTGGCTCTGTGCCAAACTATAAATAACTGAGTTCATATAATTTTTTCGTATTTCTTTAAGAGTGGATTTAGGAATTTTTTTCCATTTTTTTAAAATTTCTTCTATATCTTTTGTGGTAGGAACATACCCTAAATTTGAATTTATTAAAAGAGCATTAAGAAGCTCTTCATAAACTAGGTGATCACTAATTGGCACGCCTTGAATAGTCTGATCAACTGGACTAACTAAAAGACCGTTGTATCGTTCTTTTCCAAGTAGCCAATCTAAAAATTCACCAGGTGTCTTATTAAGAGTATTAGCTAACTTAATAATATTTTCTGCTTTCCAACTAGAGATAGTCTTCCTACCTTCTTTTGCTAGCTGTTGATCGTAGCGAACTAAAGTACGTAGTGGAACTCCCGATACTCTAGCTAACTCTTGAAATCCACTTAATCCGAGCTGTCGAATTAATGTGCCTAAAATAGTTTCTTTTTCCATATGAATGATCCCTAACCTTTCATAAGTAATTATACTTCAAATTAGGCACTTTGGCTAAGTTTAGTAATATTTTATGCCACTTTAGTTAAACTTGGGCTTGAATTCTACAAACTTTTTCCCCTTAAAAGTTTTATACCCAAGTTTTCCGGTAACAATATATTTATATGTTTTACCATTTTTCTTGGAGATTCCATCAAATGTAATTTTTTTATCGGCCAATAAATCAGCTTGCTCCTGCTTAGTAAAGATATGGGAACCAAATCGATTGAAAACTCGTACTTTTTTCTTTTTCCATGTCCCTACAAAATGATTTTCATCGGCTTTTATTTCTTGAGGCAATAATGCGAATCCAACAAATTTTATTTGGGTTTTACGGCCATTCTTCACAATAGATGCGGTTTGATTATAAAGCTTACCTTTAGCAATGTAAAAAGTACCATCTTTTTTTTCAGCCTTAAAAGTTATAACTTTATCAGCAAAAAGATCAGCTAATTCTTGGCCGGAAAACTCGTGCTTTCTCCAACTTTTAGAAATTTTGACTTTTTTACCGAGCCAAGTACCTTCAGCTTTTTCTTTCTTTTCATATTCCGGATTAGCTTCAGCAGCTAATTTTTGTAATTCCGAATCATCATTTAAGGCCAAAGAGTTTTTCTGAATAATGGGCATGTCGTGAGCAACGATCTTATTCATTAATGGAGGAATCTGTTTCCAATCTAGTTTTTGATCACGTACTTGCTGAATTAATTCTTGAAGACGATAGGTAACTTTCACACTAGCTATATAAGCTTTTTTCGTTAATAATGCTGATAATGTACCATTGTAATTAAGTACATATCCATCTTTTTTGGTTAGTCGCATTGTAGATTTGTTACCTTCACCTAAAGTCTTAAATACTGCTATTCGTGTAGCACCAGTACCTAGATTATGTTTCTTTAAGAAATTATTTAAGAAACTCTTAGTAGGTTTAGCTGGTTTAGGATTTGATCCTTCATAAATGTACGGAGCTGCCTCTTTACTAAAATTAGATTTATCAGTTTCATCAGTTTTAGTGGAATCATTTAGTGCTTTTTCATCAAATATCTTTTTGTAGTTTAGCTGAATAGGTTTATTAATAGTTGATTGAAAAGTTGGATAATCCTGTAGACATGCCTTTTCCTGCTCATAAACGTAATCTTCGCATAGAATCGAAAGATAAGATTGAACGATATGAGTATATATACTTACTCCTACTTTTCCAAATTTTTTCTCTATTTCGGCTAAACTATTCGGAACTTTAATTCCTGGTCTGTTGGCACCGTGGTCGTCATGAGCTATTTTGTGTTTTGCTCTAAGTGTGCGATGGGTTAAGAGAGACGTATCGATACCAACTACATCAGCCATTTTATCAACAAAGGGTAAAAGTTCATCAAAATCTCCTTGAGTTATTTTTGTATCTTCTGTTCTAGGGTAAGATACTATTTCATTTTGATACATTGATTCATAAGTACTATCAAATGCAGTGTCGCTAAAGCCATCTTTACTTACTAGAACGTTTAAATCACTTAAGCTGAGTAAAGCTGGTGGTTGTTGTCGCTTAGTTTCCTTACTTAGAATTTTAATTTGAGAATTGTGATAATTGTTTTTTTCGGCTTCTGCCGAGGATTTGTCATTAAATCTAAATACAGAATCTTCTGTGTATTCACGTTTAAAAATATGATTATTATTATCTTTGAAACGTACTTCAAAAAAGGGTTTCTTTATGTAATTTTTTCGTAAGTAATTTTGGTACCAAACGACCATATTGATAACTGATTTAAGTCGCCCAAGTCGTAAGGCGTCAGTAGAGTAGTGTTCTCTAGCTACAATTGTTGCATATGGAGAAAGTTCTTGAGAAATATAATCAAACCGTTGTCTTGCAAGGCCAGCATGATATAAAGCTTGATCATCTCCTTCACGTGCATTAGTCATTTTGGTAAAGGCTTTTAAAATATCTTCTTTTGATTCTGATTTAAAGTGTAGTCGATATACTTGTCCCTTCCAACCTATATAATTAATTATTTCCCAAGCTAATACGTCGCCTTCTCCACTTGGGTCATTATCTGTAGCAATTATAATGGCGTCTTGTCCTATTGAGGTTGATTTAATAGTTTTTAATAGTTTCTTTGAATGCTCTATTGTAGGTGGTTTACCTGATGGGTTAATCTCGTACTCCCATTTAAATAGACTCGTGTCCCATGGGTAAGAACTTAAGTTTTCCCAATCATTAAATTGCTTTGCATAGCTTTCAGGAACATTGTCTTGTGGTTTTTTATATTTTAATAAATGGCCAGAAGCATGGACGATATCATAGCTATCGCCACTTTTTAAAAATCCACTTTTTCCACCTAGAAAATTAGCAAACTTTTCGGCTTGTTTTCCTTTTTCATTTAAAATCATAAATTTCATAGTTATTTTTCCACCTTACATTTCTCTATTCACTATATTTTGTTGATTTATATAGCTTCTTTTGAAGCTATTTTTTATTGATTTATGATTAGATAGCTTTTGGTTAAAAAGTTGAGAAATTTTGTCATCATTTTCTGCAAGTACAGTAGGATTAATATTAATTGCAAAGCTTTTCTTAGCATTTCCTTTTTGAAGGTAACCAGTTAATAGATAACGATTCTCTTCATTTTTAATATTTAAGCTACTTGTTGAACGATTTAGTAATTTATCTTGTTTTTTTAAAATGTGATGTATTTTTGAAAAAATAGGTGATTGTTCAAATTGTTCTACTTCTTTAGCTTTTTCCATAAAGTATGAACGTGAGTTAATAACTTGTTCTCGAACTTCTTTTTGATTCATGCTTAAGTTAGCCCGAGTAGCGCCAATTCTGGGCTTATATAGGCCTGTAGTTAAGTTCTTGGCCACTACATAGTTAATAGTCTTGTCTAGCAGTTCCTGTTCATCTATATGCTTATTAATAGCCCTATATTGATTAGTCCGATCTTTGGCAATTATAGTAGTAGCGTTCAAAAGATCCTGAGTATCAAGTTGAATTAGCCCAAGAATTTCAGGTGCATGCGGATTGCTATAGATGGTATTAATCTTATTATTTGAAACATAAACTTTAGAATTTTGACTGGTTAAGTTATAGTCATCAAGTAAATGTTCCATTTGAATTACAGCATGATTAGTTGCATAAGCCGGTGTTAATTCAAATTGTTTTTTTTTAAAACTTAGCGTTTTTGAATGGTAAGATGACTTTGACTTTCTCTGTAACACTTCATTCCAGTCTTTCCCTTCAGTAGATGATGGAGAAACACGGTTGATAGGAACCATTTCTCCCTGACTATTAACAAGATGTTTGTAGGTCCCATCATCTTCTTGGAAAGTTTCCATAAATTGGGTACCAGCTGCATCGTTGTCTACCCCGAAGTTAATCGTTTTAACTCCACTTTGTATTTGTGATAGCTGATTATCGGCTAATTTAAAATAGTTAGCGAATACAGTCTTTTTAAGCCCGTCCATAGCAATGAATTGAGAATTGTGTAATTTTGGATGTAAGCAGTAATAGCTCATGGCATCAATTGGTGCTTCAAAAAAATACAAGTTTTCAGGTTTACCTACAGAAAAAGAAAAACCAAATCCTTTAGTAGAATTTGGTTCAATCTTCTTTAAAGTGCCACGTTTGCCGTATTTTTCGTGATTGATTTTAGTTCCTTGTATAGATGCACCTTTAATTTTTCTGGTAGTAGGATCACGCCATAAAAAAAGAGCATTACCATATTGGTTCTGCTCAATTAATCCTGCTTCATGTAATTGCTTAACTAATTTAGGATTTATTTTTCTTGTTTTGGTTAAATATGCGTAAGCTTGATTGAATTGTTTAGATAATTGATTTTTGTTAAAAGCAAACGGCTGGAGGTCTTCTTTGTGTGGTATAAATTGCCCTGCACTTGATTTTAAGACTAGTTCCATACCTTTTTGAAATTTTTCACCTTCCTCTAAATTGCTATCTGCCAAAAGGTATTTGGTAGCAAAGTCTAGTGCTCCCACTCCACCCGTCGACCTGGAATTCCAATAGAAGCTATTTTTTGAGGGTGTAATGACTAAACTATCATGTTCTACTCCTTTATAGGAATCATGACCTACTCTTCTCAACTGAACACCACTATCTTGAATAAAGTCTAATAGATTAGCAGTGTTGGCAGCTTTTACTTGTTCAGAACTAAAATGATGTGATTTTGAATTTCTTGATTTTTCCTTCATAGTTAAAGATCGATGATTAGAGAGATCATTGCGAACTTTCATTAGAAGGTTCCCTTGAATATTTTTTCCCGGGCCGTAATTATTTTCAGTTATTTGAGTAGTCCAAATTCCTGCACCATATATAGCATCATATCCATTTCCTTCGATTAATTTTTTATTTTTGGTTGATAAAAGTTGCTCTTGTAATTCTTTATTTTGTGAAAATTTAGCTTTAATACCTTCATATAAAACATTATATTTAATAGTATTCCATTTTTTAGAAACACTATTAAAATTTTTAATTGAGCGTCCAATATGTTTGATGCGAGTCCCGTTTGTTTCTTGTAATAGTTTTTTAGCATTTTCGGTGTCACCGGCTAAAATAGCTTTAGAATATTGAAAGTATTGTTCAACAGATTGAAATTGTTGCTTGGTATTAGAATTTATAACTTTAGCTTCAAATGGAGCAATAAAAAAATTAGAAAATGGAGCATCTGAACCATTGTAAGCAATATAATTGATTCCTTCATTCATATTCATAATAATATCCTTTCTAAAAAGAGATTAGGTTAACTTCCTAATCTCTTTACGTTATTTATAAATCTAAGCTATCAAATAGCTGAGTATTCAAATTAACTTGCTGCTGTTTAATGCCTTTATGTGAATTGAAAACCTTTTTGTTTACGAAGTTTGAGCTAATAGCTTTTCCTTTAGATCTAAATGCCATATTTATATTTTGATTTAAGGAATTGTTCTTAGTTAAATAATTTAAAGTTTCTAAAACATCGTTGGTTGAGATAGATAAAATGTTTTTCTTTGCTTTTGTTGAAGTACTGGGAATTATGATTTTGGAATAGATTTTTTCAAAATTATCTTCACTATTTCCTGCGATAAATATTAATGTATTAGTTCGCGTGTTGTCATTGGTCGTTTTAGGTAAAAGTAGTAGTTGGCGGTTTTGAGAATCTACCTTATCAAACCAGCTGATTCCAATGCCTTTATCACGTTTTGAAAGTAAACTCTGGTCTAATAATATCTTCTTAAGTTTATTTCCGGCTGTTTTTTGATTAGCCAGACCAATGTGGTGCATTGTTACATCATAGTCAATATTAGATTTATTTAGCTTTTCTAAATTGTGAGCAAGCTGAGGGAAGTGACTATCAAAATAATTTAAAATTCTTAAACGCGTGGTTTCATCAAAACATTTGAACCTTTCATTTTTAGAATCATTATATTCTTGAGGATCTTTAATTAACGAATTATTTAATCCTTTATCTGACATATATAACTCAAAACTTCTGGCAAAAACTTCTGTTGGAGTTGATAAATAGGTCTTTGCTTTGCTAGAAAGAACACTTTCTTTTATGTTCATTTGTGTAGCATTTAAGATTGGCTTGAATTGATCGCTGAGAGATAAAAGTGTATCGCTCGTTGTAAAGTCTAAGTTATGCCCAAACTCATGAATAAAACTTTGGAGTCCTGTTTGTTGTCCCTCTTTTCTAAAATCAATTGCTAAAGTATTATTTAATGGTGTGTATAAGCCTAGTGCTTTATGGTTTTTTAGCTTGCGAAATCTAAGAATAGGTTTTTTATCCGTTTTTGGTAAAATTTGACTTGTTTTTTCTAAATCTGGGACTAATTTATCTAGTTTTTTTAAGTCAACGTCATTATCTATTTCTACTCCTTTAAATGTATTACTCAATAAAGAAGAAAGACGCGACATTTCTTGTCGCGTCTCTTGTTTGATATATTTCTTTTCTTGATAAAATTTAGCATGTTTACTAGGTTCTAAATTCGTTTCATATTCTTGTTGTAAGGTTAAATTATAGGTGTCTTCTAAATAATTATTTAAAAAGATTAATGCTTGGTTTTTGTAGTGGGCTCTATCTATTACTTTAACCGAGTTAATGAATTCATGTCCTGATTGATCTATGTACTTATACTTATTTGTATTTGGAATCTTTTTTCCTTGTTTGTATATTAATTCGGCCAGTGGGTCGGGTCTATAATAATCATCTGAAATTTTATGTTTAAGTTGGAGTTTCGGTATTATTTTTTCAAGACTTTCAATAGTAGCTGAATCTAAAGTTTGATATTGTGGAGATTGTCGTAAATCTTTAAATATCTTATTATAGCCGATTAATAAATTAGAATTATAAATATGCCATCCATGTAGTTTAGTTGTTAGCCAATCATCTAATTTATTCTGAGATTTAAAAGAAGGTGACCATTGTGCTCCTGTATCATGATTATTTAATTTTGTATTATGAGGATCAATGATTATGAGCTTCTTTTCTAAAGCAGAATTGATGGATCCTTCAGGTTCAAAATGGTGAATTGTATTCGCCAAATAACTATGATCAAGCCATGTGTTTGTATCTTTTGCAGAAGAAGGATTGGTGTGGATATCTTTAAAATGATAGGCAGTATATAAAGTCTCAATTTCTTTAGCATTGAAGTTATTTCTATCTAGCTTAGAAACACTTTTAATCGTGTAATTCTCTCCTAAATCATTACCTAAGTTTGCTTTTATTGCTTCAATATCATCTTTAAAGGATAGATCACCATTTGCGTAAGCATTTTGATATAAATATTTTGCTAATTTTCGATAGGCTGAAAATAAGTCATCTTTAGTAGTTATATTTAAGTGTTTTGATACTTTTGAAATACCGTATTTTTCTCGTAGTAAATCTGTAATTTTTCCAGTCTCGGTCATTTTTATTCATCGCCCTCTTCATAGTGATTACCTGAAAAGGCTGCACTAACTCTTTGTAATGCATCCAAATATCCTTGGTTATATTCTGTTTTTTCTCGATCGGAGTAGTCATCGATTAACTTAACAAGTTCAAGGCCAAACTGGTATTCATTAAATTCTGTCATAAAGTATCCTCTTTTCTATTAATCATCAAGTATTTTTTTGAATAAATATCTAATGTTTAAAAATATAAACAAAGCAAGTAAAAATTTTGTTAACCCTCCTAGACCGTTAAACCAGTTTATAGAGGGCTTAAAAATAAAAATATTTGCAGCAATGATTAGGATAATGATTAAACCAATTATTGATAGTCCTAAAATAAGGTTATATATTAATTCTTCTTTCCAGTTCATAATTAATACCTGATTTCTTTAAAAGTCTCTTTTGATTTAATCCTAACATTTTTATTATTTAAGTCAACCATTGTGGCGTGGTTTAGTTAAAAATAATGCCACTTTGCCAACTACCTATCTAATCCTTCGATTGCATAAAATCCTTCTATAGGTTGCATTGTGGTCATCTTTTTTCTGGTTTTAATTACATTTTTTGTTTTAGTTCTTTGATTATATATTTTATTGGTTGCAATATCAGCTAAGTTATATGCCTCTGCTAGTAGCTGATGAGCGTTATCTTTAGATAAATTAGATAGAGCATTTTTTTCTTCTTTGCTAAATTTGAAATTGTAGTTAGCTAAGCCTAATGCTTTATAACTTAAATAGCGTGCAACTTTATTTTGAGCTGATTTAATTGCTGAAGAACTCCATTCTGGCTTTTTAATGTTTAAAGCCTTAAAGGCAGCTAATGCTCTTTTTTCTCGTGTTTCCGATGTCTCCTTATAAAAGGGTGAATTAGTTTTAGTAAAAGGAATTGCTTTTTCTCTAAATTCTTTAGGGTACTTTTTCTCTAATCGATCTGCAGAGATTAAAGCTACTGACCCATGATTTTTTCCGTAAACTAAAACATCATTAGAAGTATTTAAATGATCAATATTACTAATTAGGTTTGAATTACCTAATTGCTTTGTTAAAGAGTCGGCTGTTTCAATATTTTCACCTTTAAATTCACTCTTTAAAATTATATTTCGAGTGATAGGATCGAACTTCATATACTTACCACGATCTGAAATTTGTTGTTCAATGTTTGCGATATTATTTTCTGATAACTGGTTAGGGTTACTAAAACTTAATTTTTTATCCTTATAATTTTGTTTCTGAACTTTTGGACTATTATCCTTTTTCTTTTTTGAAATATAGTGAAATTTTCTTGCACTGTCCATAATTGAAGGAAGTGTTTGAGTTAGACTTATTTGGATGCCACTATGATTTACTGGTTTAAATTGATCTTTTACTTTTAATTTCGGAATATTGTCCATTTTTGATTGATTTTTTTTAACAACATAGTTTTTTGTTGTAAAAGAAGTTGGCAATTTTAAGGATAAGTCAATTTTTCCTGGATATGGATTAGGCTTATTGAATAATTTTTTAAATTTTTCTCTCTGCTTATTGAAGTACTTTTTAATATCATTAATTTTAAAAATCTCTTGATATAGTTCTCTAGTCGTTAACCAGTTGTCATCTACATAAATATGGTCAACATTATTAGTATTATTCATTTTGTTCCTTTCTATAATGTTTATTGATACTTATTGTTCAAGTTGATTATGTTCAATTGATTGATTTAACTGCTCGTATTCAAGTAAGGCTTGTTGTTTATCCTTTGATGTCATCTCCTTGTCAAATACGGCTTGCATTCTACTATATAGTTGATTGGCGGTTGCTTTGCGTATGATGGGACGGATTGCATTCTTTTTTAATTTCTTCTCTCCCTTGTATTTATCTTTCTTCTTTTTTATCCTATGTTCTTGTATCCTACGCCATTCGTCATGTTTTTCTTGATAGTGTTTTCTAGATATATAGCCTAATGGTCTATGTTTAGAAAACACTTTTTTCTTTTTTCTATTATCCAGTTGTAAGCTTCTAACAACTTCTTCACAAAAATTATCTGCATTCTTAGAATGAATATTAATTTTTTCACGATAATATTCTGCTCGTTTATCCATTCGTCTTAAATCAGAAAGTAAGGCATTACCAACTCGTGAACGCATATCGAGCCATTTTTTGTAGGCAATATTTTTTTTATTATTTTTCGAATGCCCGTATAGCGATTCATAATAATCTCTATATGTAGTAAAAAGCTTGGTCCAATTACCATATTCAGGATCGTCCAACATAACTTGGTCAACTAACTTATTTAAATCATCTTTTTGTATTTTATTTAAACTACCAACCCGCCACTTTTTTCGTTCATTTGGTAGATTTTGCACAAATTTATTTAGATTATTTTGGAAACTGGGTTGAGTAATGGACTCTTTGAATGCTGTAGTTACTGATTTTGTAAGATGTTGCCGCGCTTCATTTAAATCTCTCAAAAGATCAGTTGTTTTAAAAAAAGAGTTAGCAAAAGTACTTTTCATACCATCTAGCGTTGACTGCTTAAATTTTCCTCGTGGTTCTTCTATGCCTTTATATTTTTGCAGTTTTCTAGAATTAGCTTGTTCAACTAATGCATAATGAATGTGAATGTTGTCCGTATTACGATGAATTGCTGCTGTCCAATATATTGGATTTAAACCTTCCTTTTTTTCTAGATAGTCCATCATTTTATGAGAAGCTTTTCGTAAGCCAGCTTCATCTAAGTATCCCGTTTTGGGATCATAAACTTTCATTTCTTTTAAGAAATTATTGTCGAAAGATATGATTGGCTGCCACATGATCGAACCAGACATTGCACACTCTCTTATTTTTTTTCGAATGTCTGCCTTATCTTCATTTCTTATAATTTCTTTTTCGCTAGTAAAGTATCCTGGAAGTACTTTGTCGTCTTGAACTGTGGGCACGTCATATTTGTTTAGGTAACCATTTATCAAAGCCAACTCGTTCTTTTCACTATTAGATAAGTGTGAATTTGAATTGGCTTCAATTGCATTTTTTCTACTCATATAGTCTTGGTACTTAGCAAATTCATCTGCGTTCATTTCTGCTATTGATTTAATTTCTAAGGCTTTGTTAGTTACTTGATCTAATTTTGATCGTCCTTGAAAACGTGGAGAAAATGAATCAATTAATTCTAACTTTTTATCAACTTTCGACAATTGATTATTGATGTAAGCTAGTTCATTTCGTTCATTTGAAGATAAATATTCTTTACTTTCTAGTGCCTGTTTTCTTCCCATATAGTCCACAGCATAGTTGCCGAAATCCTGTGAATTGTTATCCGATGGAGCGTATGCAGAAAATTTAACTTTAAGTATTATTTTGGGAGTTGACATAATCAATCACCTACTCTTTTTTGATCTTTTAATAAATAAATCAAACCTACTATTTCGAAAATTATAAGTAAGAGTAAGGATAAATTAGACAGCTTTTTTGAGTATTTAAAATTGTGTAGGAAAAACTTTGTAATTACATAATACGTTCCAAAATAAAAAAGACCAGCCATTGTAAGCAGTCTTTTTATCCACCAAAAGGTACCTTTTTTCTCAGTCTTTTTATTCAAATAAATCATCATATTCACCAGATTTTCTAGTTCTAATTTTAACGGAATTCGTTGCCACTTTTTCTTGTGCGTTTTTGATTTGCTTATCAACTAGTTGATCAAATCCCAGTCGATAATCTTCTAGTTTTTGTTCAGGAAAGCTCCGGGTTCCGACACCTTGTAAATCCAGTAAGACTCCAATTTCATTTTCAATTCTGGATAATTGTTTTGATTGTGCTTTCAGTCTAATATTTTCTTTTTGCGCATCTTTAAGTTCTTTTTGAATATTGAGAAACTGCTTTTTTAGTTCATCAAAATTATTTGAGTTTGTAATAAGATAGGATACTGCTTGAGAGATAGTATTTATTTTTTCGTGGCTTTTGACAATCTCATTAAGGTATTGTAGATCAGTTTTATGAATTGTAATATGCTTTCTTATTATTTCTGAATTTCTCATTATTTCAATCCCTTATTTCTTATTAACTATCTTCATTTGCTACCTTGTCTAATAGATTCATTGCTTCTGGTAGTTCACCATTTGTCATTAAATATAAGATTTTATTGAGCGTTTTAAAGGTCTCACCTTGTAACTCTAAAAGACGCTTGATCGTGAGTTCATACTGGGTCTTTTCATAATTTTCAAGTTCTTTTTTCGCATCATTATTGATTAACATTCGAATGTATTTACTACGATTCCACCGTCCTGTTGGATCTGTTTCTTGCAATTTTTTTACCTTATAATCGATGGATTTAAGATCAGATTCAGTTACGTTTCTTACAAAAACATTTGTCATTTTTGAACCTCTTTTCATGATTTTTGCTACAGGAGTCTAGTATTTATTAAAGAGCATAAGGAGTTTCTGCTAGCTCTTTTCTCTGAAAAGTAGCTAGGTTGGCGGTGCCAACCAAAACTCAAGCCGTGATAGGGGATATACACGGACACCATCATAGGCCACTAGCGTGTCCATCGGCGAAGCTTGATAGAACAGCATTTGGCCACTAACGTGTCCACCTGATGGCCCCTTCGTGGCCACGATATTTTTAAGTGGCCACGAAAGAGGCCACTAATGAAGCTTGATATAACAACATTTGGCCACTAGCGTGTCCACCCTGATTTTTAGTCATCATCAACATTATTATCTTGAACATTGCTAATTCGTTCTTCATATCTTTTTATTTTGTGTTTTGATTGGGAGATTAATTGGTTCTGTTCATGGATATCAGTTTTAGTTTCATCGATCTGACTTTGTAAATCTTCTTGATCTGATGGAACGGCTGCTTCTAATTTTGTTTGTAGCTTTTCAATTAATTTTTTATCAGCTTTCTTTGCTTTTTTAGCTGAATTAATGTCTTTACTTAGTTCATTAATTGCGTGTTGGTATTTATGAACTACAAAAGAAGTATAGTCAACTCGATACATATCTTTTGAAGCTGGAAGTAATGCTGGAGCTTTCTTTACATCTTTTTCATTAACGTAAAAGTTAATAGTATTGTGAGCATTATACGATGTACTTAAGGTTTTATTGATCTTTTTTGGAGTTATATCATATCTAAAGACTAGAAATCCAGGTTCAACATTATGAGTTTCTAGTGCAAAGTAATGATCATTTATTCGAATCAATCTAGTTTTTAAATGCTTATAATCACCTTTAACTGACTTGTATTTTACGGAATATTTTAGATTGGTTAAGTTAGAATCATCACTTACATCTCCTACTTTTTTAGGATTGCCAATATAAAACTGACTTACCATTAGGCCACTTTTAGGATTATATTTAGTACTTATTTTTTGCATTTTAGATGTTGAAGTAACTGCTGGATTAGAATTATTTTGATATGCGACAGTTGTTTTAGTACTTAACCGTGCATAAATAAAAAGACTAGCTATTACACCTAAAAAAGTTCCAACTAGTCTTAAATAATGAGTACGGGCAGAGTATTTTTTCTTTCTTTTATGCTTGAAATGAGTACCAAAAGTTTCATTAAAAAAAGTAATTATCGAATTATACATTTATTTAACATCTCATTTCATTTCTTTAACTTGATCAATTAGTTTTTGAATTTTCGACATATCTGATCCAACATATCGTTCTGTTTCTTTACCATCTTTGTTTAATAATACAAAAGTTGGTACTGCTGATATTAAGTATTCTCCTTTGTATCTATCATGATTATATTTACTATTTAAGTTAACCAGCTGAATGTTAACTTTATTCATTTCTTTTTCAGCTAGTATGTTAATAAAAATTTTATTGCAATATTTACAGTCATCTTTATAGAAGAAAATAAGTGAAGGCTTTTTCTGAATAAAAACAGCTCTCTTGCTATTTTCTACTGAATTTACATGATGAATTACTCCCCCATAACCTGCTAATAGTAATAAAAAAAGACCTGCAATAATTGCAAGTCTCTTAATTAAATTTCTATTTTTAATAGCTTTATCTATTTTTTTTGTTTGATTATTTTGTAAAATAACCGATCTATTTTTTTTAAACATTGAATACCTCTCTTGCAACTCTTTTGCAAATTAATACTTTGAATCTCTAACAATTCCAAGTAGAGTAAGGCTGGTGAACTTATGGTCTTTTAATGAATACTTATATAAGTAAGCTTGTTCCTGCTGCTCAGGATTATCTTGTTGATTAGAAGCTTGACGATAATTAACTAAGATAATACCTTCTAGTGCGTCCTTATCAGTAGTTAAGCCGCTACTAAAAGATGCACTTAAAAAGGTTTGTTTTAAATCATACATACGATTTATTCCTTGAGATTTATAGTTTGAACCAGCACCATTTAATGCATCTTTAGTTGCTAATTTTAAAAGTTTAGCATTTCTTTTGGACCATTCTTTTTGGGTTCCATCAGAGTTAATTGTATACATCAACTGCATTAATTCGGTGCCCTTATCTTTTAATTCTGTAGAACTTTTAACTCTTTTTAAATTACTGGAGTCTGGATTAGCTTCTTCTAATTTCTTTTGAACTTCATTAGGAATTGCTTTTAATTTCTTCTTCTTTTTCCGAAGCTCTGTCTTAGCAACTCTTGTTTGGTTATCAATTTTTTGCTGCTGATTATTAAAAATAAAGATTATAAATGCGGAAGAAATAATAATAAGACTTGAAATAATAATTTCTATTTTTGATTTTTTAGTCATATTCTTATACCTCATCTTATTGATTAATACCTTGATAGAATTGAGTTAATTGACCGTCAATAACTTTTTGATTAGTTAAATCGTATCTTAACTCTGCCAAACATAATCGATCATATTGGACTTTACTTGAATTTCCATCCGTGACTTGATACTTAACAATTGCTAAAACTTTTGCATTATGAATATTTGTTACTTTTTCAAAAGCAGTGTAAACAATTGTATCTTTACTTAAAATAAACTTAAATGATTTTCCTTTAGGTAAATCATAGACATAATCAGGATATCCATTCATTTTGTACATTTTATTTGCTAAGTTTTGTCCAACTAATGAAGCTATCTCTTCCTTATGAGCGTTATAGTCTTTAGTATTTTTGAGGCCTCCTAGCCCCATTTTGATACCCTTATTAACTTTATCTTGAACATTACCTTCTGCCTCTACTAAGTTAAAATTACTGTTATTGTTTAAAGGTGAAGCACTTTTTGCGCTAGCTTTAGCATCTTGTATTTCAGCATTAGTTGCCGTTATTTGGCTTTTAACACTGTTTAATTCATTAGTCTTAGGAACTTTCAAAAAGACCAATATTACACCTAGAATAGCTATAACAATCAGTGTAATGCGAGTTACTTTTAAATTATTGCTTTCAGAGTTCATATATTTACCCCTTTTTTATTGAACCTTACCACCAATTATTTTGTTCCCAGTGTGATTTAGCACCCTGCCAGGTATGGTATCTACTCTTCATATATTGTTCAGCAACATAGTCTTGATTGCTTTCACTTAGACTGCCATCACCACCATACTTTTTACTTGTCAGATAGCTTTTATCCAATTGATAAGCACCATAATAACGACCATTTACTGCTTGATAGTTACCACTTGATTCGTGTTGAATGATCCATAATCTTGCAGCATCTTCTGAACCAGACAGTTTAGAAGTGGAAGAATGTAAGCCAGATTTAATAACTTTTATTGGATCAAGCCACGTACCATCATCAGTATATCCGTGTTCACATGGGTCAGATAATTTTTTCTTTGAAATACCTAAGTGTAAGTGCGACTGTGTTAATCTACCGATCTTTTGTCCTACCTTTACACTATCTCCTTCTTTGACAGAAATATCACCTCTGCCACCAAATGCTTCTTGGTACACTTCATTATAGCCATCGCTAGATACAACCCAAACAATCCAAAAACCGTATTTAGAGCCTACAAATTTAACTTTACCATCATGAACTGCAATGACATTACCATGGTATTTGGCAGACCCAAAGTCAAATCCATCGTGAAAATTACCGCCACCACGGCTATAGCCGGTATGACCAAATTGTTGGCCATCTTCATACGATTTACCTGGGTCCCATGTCACACCTTTGAACGGCCAAGACCATTTACCAGATACACTACCATCATCATCACCGTCCGAGCATTGAATATCAGAATTAGCAAAGTCACCATGTTTTTGAACATTTTTTTCTTCTTTTTTAGCTTTATCGTGTGAAGCTTTCCAATCGTCAGTTGCTTTATTAGCAGCTGCATCAGCTTTATGAACTGTATTTTTGGTCCCTTCAGTATTAACAACATGCTGTCCTGTGATTTTATTAATAGCTTTTCCAGTCTCATCAATTGCATGTGCACCGGCTTTATTAATATTGGCACCCCACATCTTTAATGCATCATTAGCTGCTTGATTAACAGCAGCTTTACTTCCCATGGTTTCATGTTGCTTTTGAGACATATGACGCATAGGGACTAAATTTAGAGAATTAACAGGAACATTTTTCAGTATACCTAACTCGTCTATAATATTTGTTTTGACCACTGTAGATTTTACATCTTTAAAATTTTTATAAGCTAGTTTAGACGCATTTTCAGTTAATTTTTGACTATTATTCTTTGGGAGTATGTAAGCAACATCAGAAGCTTTTGACTTATTATTGTTGCCTGCGCCCTTTTTATATGCATTATAATAGCCAACACCTGTGTTGTAGTAATCACCTTCCGATGCAGTAAAGTACCCTTTACTCTTCATTATATGGACATATTCGCGCCAATTTGATGGTTTCTGTCCATCAAGCATGTTTCTAACCGTATTACGATATACTGCTGCGAAATCGTCAAGACTTTTGAAATGGGCATAGATACCACCACTTCCGTCTGTTGGGGCTGTACCAGGAGTTGCATAGTGTGATAATGCAGGAGAATATTTAATACCACCGAAATTATTATCAGTCTTTGCCAAATAAGAATTACCGTCAGCACTTTCTAGAGCAATTTGGGCATAAATAGCAGCAGCATCAATTCCTAAACTGTTAGCGATTGCTTTAGCGACTGCTCTAACTTTACTGTCTCCTGAGCCACCATAACTATCAAGTGCTAAAGGCCCTCCATCTCCACTATCACCACAGTCACTAGCTTGTTGAGTGACCATAAAAATTGTCAAAAAAGATGTTAAGGTTTGAATACTTTGGACAATAATAAAAGCGCCACCAAAGATGACGCTTAAAATACATATTATTTTTATTATTTTTCTCTTTAAATATTTTTGAATAAAATTCATTATTAGCCACCTTTTTATTGACCACCCTTAAATAATTTAAGTTGTCTTTCGGTGGGTTCTAACGTCACATTATATCTCTCCTTAGAACCCGATATAGTAACAATTGTTTCTCCACGTTCAAGTTGTGGCAGCTTGTCATAATCCGTAGATGTTAGTGTTTCACCCATTAAATTTCTAATCTTTTTAATTTGCGAGGGATCCATCTTCATCAGGAATTTGTATTCAGTAAATTCAAAAACTTCTTTTAGAATTGAAATTGCTGCCTTCTCAGCTGAGTCCGGGGCCATTTCTTCCGGACTTTGAGTTGCAAAACCAATACCGGCACCAAATTTACGAGTTTCACGTTGGAAATTAGTAACGTACCTAGCTCCCTCTAAATTATTAGGATTAATAATGTTGTGACACTCATCGATAAACACGTTAAAAAAGTGTCTATTTTCAGGATCTAGTTTACCTTGATCAATTAAGTGATTTTCGTGTCTTCCTACAATTAATGCTTGGCTCCAAATCATTGAAAGAGCCATATAGATTTGCGCTTTCTGAACTGATTCGGAGGAGCCTGAGAGATTTTTCATATCAAATAATAGAATCTTTTCATCGCTTAAATTTCCAATATCTGTATGCCCATCAAAGATATCTCCATTTTCACTAACGATGTTATCTACAATATTTAGAATATGTTCATACTGAATCTGCTTATCAGCAGAAATATTATTTCTCTCCAAAAAATCAGGTGTAATTAACTGTTTTATAAAAGCATCAAATTCACTAAATGTTGGATATGCACTTGCTGGAAAAGTAGTAATTTTAATCTTTTGAGGGTGTTTTGACCAATCAGGAGGTAATAAACCAAGTTTTATGTAAAAAACACGAAGCAGGTTCGTAAATTCGTTAAGTTCGTATTCATTAAGTGTGTCATTACTGATCATTTTTACTAGAATACGTACCTTAGTTAGATGTTGGTGGAAAGATTGGGCTTCGTCTACACGGTCTTTGTGTTCATCATCGATAACTACTGTAGGCAATACTTGTAGTGGATTAAGCATGTGCCCCTTTTTACCATCTAGAGAAATAATGGTTCCTCCTTGTGCTCTAAATAAGTCATTATACTCTCCAGTTTTATCAATGGCTCTAATATACATATTACGTGCAAAAGAACCTTCTTCAATCATTTTTAACAGAGTTGATTTACCTGCTCCCATGGATCCAAGAACCATGTAGTTAAAGTGAGTTCGTTGAGCCGTTGATTTGAATTGGTCAAAAATAAAAGCTCCACCCGTTGAAGTAGAACCTAACATTATCCCATGCGGATCTACTAATTGTTGAGCTGACATATTAGCTCCGCCACCTAGGACACGACTTCGTATATCCTGGATATCATGCATTGTATCAATACCACGATTATTAAATGTATTCAGTTGCTCTGTAAGCGGTTCATTTAAGGTCTTGAATTGATCATTTTGTACAAAAAATCTAACGATTGCATGATAGCCGTTAGATCTTAAATCTCTTTTGATTTCGCTTACATGTCTTTCTAATTCTTCTTGAGTAGGCTCAAAAACTATTAATCGTGTCAAAATAGATTTTGAGATTTCTCCTTCACCAGATAAACTAGCCGCATATTCACGCAATTCACGTTCTTCAGTTGCTGCTCTATCTTGATCTGTAACGAACCGACCATTGCGAGTTTGATCTTGCAATTCATTGATAGATCGATTAATTCTACTGATTACCTTATCAGGTTCATTTGTACCAACATCCATCAGCATAATGCAGTTGTTTTGGTGACTAAATTCCATTAACCACATCAATTTAGGATGAGATTGATATTTCGTTATTGTCAAAATGCTAAACGGACCTGACCCTGTTAAGATTCTATCGTCGTCTGGAACCAATCCACCCTCCGTTTGTATATTTGATATCCAATCAAGATCATATCCTGCTTTTTTTAATCGATTTTGTTCTGAAATTGGGATAGCCTTAGTAGGATCCGTTTTTAGTATTTCGTCAGCATTTTTATAAAAACCAAGTTTATTTAAAATATTCATTTCATCATCTCCAATTTGGATTATGTAAGTTAAACTCTAAATCTTGTGTTTCTTGTTTATTTAAACTTCTAAATCCTAGTACACCGTTATCAGCAGTTTGAATTAAATGAGTTTTATTACGAATATCTCTTATCGATTTTCCAAAAATCATAATGTAAAAATTTAATTCACTATATTTATCAGCCTGCTGCTCGACATTTACTACTCTATTTAAGTTTTCTGAGATTATTCTTGCTCTTAATGCTTCTTGCTTACCCTTCCCTAGATTATTTCTAAGCCAATGCCAGTACTGTTGGTTTCTAGACGTATCAATTCGTGAAGACAAAGTAAAATATTTATAATCATCAGTGTAGACACGATTTAATGTTGTAAATGCATCTAACCAATCAACCAGATCAGCATCATCTAAGAAGGATAGGTCTGTAGAACGTAGTTTGAAAACACGGGCCTTTAAATTGTGTGATACTGACATTATTCCATCCGGTGTACAATTTGAGGTGCCTAAAAGCTCTAAGTACGATCTAGCTTGTCGATCATACTTTTTAGCTTTCTCTTCTGCACTAAATCCTAGCATTCTTATTCTCCTTTTTTTCATATCTGATTGGATAATACTTATGTCGGTCTTCCATAAGGGCCCAAATAAATATTTTCCATTGGCGAATACCAGGATTGTTTACAGAACGTGAGGCACAGAATACCCCAACTACAAATGAAGCAATTACTAGCACCAATTTGAAAAACGGATTAGTTGGAATAGCCGAACTAATTTTAATCCCAATTAGTGTGACAAAAAAAACTATTAATAAATCGATAATATTAAACATGAAAATTTTAATGACAACCTTTGTTGTCCTTGGTATAACCATTTCTCGAACGGAATATCGGTTCAAATATTTGTTCATTGTTTTCCTCTTTTAATACAAAAAAAGTGCCAGATTATGAAATTCATAATCTGACACTAAAATTATTTTTTATTTGCTAGTTCTCATGCTAGCTTCGTTTGACGATGGACGTGGCTTACTATCTATAATTGACTTCCTAGACTTAGGTTTGATAGTAGAATTATTTGCGTCCTTAAAATTTTTTCTTACATTACCACCATTTGAATTTTCTTTCCAAACATTATTTAGATTTTTTTGAGGTTGGCTGCTTGATACAGCAGCTTGATTAAAATTTCTAGTATCCTCGGTCGTCAAGTTATCCCTATTTAAATCATCAAGCGTTCTAGGGCTTGAATTGATTGTTGAAGCTTTATTTTGGTTAACTGGGACACTTGTTTGCTCTGAATATGCATTTGGAACTACAGTATGTTGTTCCGGGGCGTTACTGGGCTGAGTAGGCTCGGGTACGTCATTAACAAATTTAGAACTGTTTGTAAATTCATTAGGCACCCCATTACTTACTTCTGTAGCAGGTGTTTCAGTTTGATTAGCTGGGACACTTGTTTGCTCTGAATATGCATTTGGAACTACAGTATGTTGTTCTAGTGTATTACTGGGCTGAGTAGGCTCAGGTACGTCATTGACGAATTTGGAACTGTTTGTAAATTCATTAGGCACTCCATTACTTACTTCTGTAGTAGGCATTTCAGTTTGACTAACTGGAGTATTTGTTTCTGAGTATGCATTGGAGATTGTCGCTGCTCCGTTATTGTTTGAAGGTATTTGGGTATGTGGTGTGCTTACTGCAGTTGAATTTGATTGATATTTTGTAGGAATATCGTTAACAAATCTAGAACTATTAGCAAAATTTTTAGTGGTCCTGGTACTTGAATCTCCTTGATTACTATCATTCTTAGTCTTAGGTGACTGGGTTCTATTTTGAGTAATAGGAGTACTTGTTTGTTCAGAATATGCATTCGGGATAGTTGTACCACCATCAAACTTTTTTGTCGGAATATTTTCCTTTGGAGGTATATTAGATCCACCATTGTTAGTAGGAGAAACAGTTGGGCCATTTCCATCAGTGGTAGGAGGAATTGGTGGGTCATTTGGATCATTATTATCATCGGAATCGAAATATTTAGATTCATCGAAATCTTCTATACTTTGTGGCTCATCCGGTACAGGATCTGTTGGAGGAACAAATTTACTACCATCAAGATTTGTATTTGGCACATCATCAGTTCTAATATCTCCTACGTTGTTTCGCCATTCATCGTAAGTATAAGGATTGCCTGTTTCTGGATTCATACTTACGCCGGCTCCAGAACCAGTAAGTCCATTTTCTTTATCATAAGCTTTAGCTCTATTTTGCCAATCATGGTATTTAGCTAAACTTGTTGGACCTGTTTGATTTACTGCACCAATGGTACCGGAACTATTTGGTTTTGTTTGTCGGTTTAATTCATCTTTGAATTGCTCTTTCGACATAAGCTTTCCTTCTTTGAATTGCTTAATATCGTATTTAAGAGGCTTGCCGGCTTGACCAGTGGCTTTTCTCCAGCCGTCATGATCTCCTGCAATTGCTCTAGCTCCTAAAGCTATTGCATCACGTCTTCTCTGACGAATGTCAGCTTGTCGGGTACCTTTTGCAGCTTTTCGATAAGCTTGAGTAGCAGCTTTTTGAGCACTAGCAGTTTGATGAATCATATTCTTATTCTTGCCATTTTCTTTATCAAAGTCCTCGACAGTTCGGTTACCATTTCTGTCAAAGCCAGCCATCTTATCGATAGCATTTTGTCTTGCGGCTTCTTTAGCTTGCTTCTTGGCATCACGCTTCATACTTCCTTTGGTATTCATTGTGTGACCAATTCTATCTCTAGTGTTTTTAATTGCACTGGTAGCTCGTACTGGAGACATTGCAAGGCCAGCAGCTCCTGCAATACCTTTACCGATCTGTTTACCAGCATACATAACTGAACCGGCTGCTTGAAGACCATGTTGTGCTCCAGTATCAACGCCAAAGAACTTGGTAACTTTTTGACTACCAGTAATGACCATGATAGAAGCAGCAATCATAAAGACCATAAAGCCCCATGTATTACCTGAAAGACCATTGATACCCCATGTAACTAGAGCTTCATATAAAGCTAGTTCAAATGCTTGCAAAGATATCAGAAGGCTAGCTGAAAAGATCTCTGAAACTACCTGTTTGGTCTTTTGGCCTGTTGATAAATCTGACCCAATTAAAAATAGACCAAGAATATTCATTAAAACTAGTTCAATAAAAGATTTAATGATTACATAGCCGGCAAATATGTAAGCTACTGTAAGGACTAGTAAACTTACAATACAAGGAATCCAATCAACTTCATATCTAGGATAACCACCCCAGCTTAAGCTAGACTGATTGTTGACTCCACCCCATCGAGGTATATCCGGCGAAATCCACTTAATTTTGTTAGACTTTGTAGCTGGAACTTGATCAGTATGATATTTTAACCAACCATATAAAAAGTGGGTGCCTTTTTGATCATCATTACCTTTCTTCCAATCGCCATCTTTATTTGAAAGAGGCATGTTATCATCTACATCATTCCAGTCGATGATTTTGTAGAAGTTAACATTTCCTGCATCAACATCACCTTTTTTCAAATCATTATAGCCAAATTTTTGCTTAACTGGTTCAAAGTTATCTTTAATGTTTGGAGTGATTTTAATACCTGGTGCTGATTTATTAACACCTTTACCTTGAAAATTAGTATTAATTAAATATTCGTTATCATTAGTTGTTGCAGACAGAATCTTAAACGGCAATGAGCTTGTTTTATAGCTTGCGCTGTTTTTATTAACATTACTGCTTTGACCTAAGAACCCCTTAGCAATGGACACTGATTCATTATTTACCCATTGCGTTAAAGAACCAAGGTTAGTTAATAAGAAAGCACTAATAAGTACTTGAATAACAACATTCTTTAATTGAGGTGGTTCGCGGTTAACTATAATTTTAACCCCAACCCAAATTAACGCTAGTACCATTAGAACAGCTGATGCAGTTCTCGCTGCCTTAACCATTTGTCCAATTTGACCGTTGCCACTGATCTGATTAACTAGGCTACTGGTATTGAGCATATCAGCCATAAATTTGCTCGCCCAGTTGGCAATACCATATACTAGGTTTACAAAGAACCATTTAACATATATTAAAGGGTACATAAGAATATTATGATAATGGAGATAATTAGAAACTTCCCGCAAAGCTGACGTAGCTGCAGGGTGTGAAGCTGAATTATCTACCAATAGCATAATATTTGCTACCCCAGTAACTAGATTATTCGTAATAATCTATCTCCTTTCTTTAAAATAAAACAGTTTATTTTTAGAACTATTTACTACCTATTTCTTGCTTCCATAAATTCTCTAAAATTTCTCTTTGCATCATGTCTAAATTGCTGACACATGCTTTAAATTGACCAGTGTCTTCCTTATGCCACAAATTCAGTAATTTTTGATAGATATCTGGACCAAGTTGATAATTACTTTTCATAATCTTCAAATTTTTAATGAACTTAGAATTGATTTCACGCTGTCTTTCAAGTTCTTTTTTAGCCTCTTCTTGTGAATCTAAAATATCTTGGTCACTGTTTTGACTAGGATCTGAAGAATTTTCTTTTTCTTCTTCCTCTTCTTCATCATTTCCTTTACTGATGTAAGCCTCAATTGCTCTATCAGATACATGACCTGCTAAAAATCTTGTCCAATCTATTTTCAGAGAATTCAGATCTACGTCTCTATGAATATTGTCTATTTTCAAAGTATTAGGATCTTTGGTAGGCTTAAATTCATCATTTAAGAATGTATGAGCAAAAGGCATTTTGGTATTCTTATGATTAAAAATAGGATAAGGTCGAATTACTCTTCCCTTAAGATCCCATCGGTGCAAGGGGCGTAAAACTAGCGCTTCGCCACTAAGCATTTGTGAAAGTCTTGTAGCAGGAACTACTGATAAGGCTTCAGCATGTGTGTTATATCCGGAAGCAATATTCATAGCATCACGATGAACACTACCGTCTTCGTGAGTATATTTTCCTGTTGCATCACTAAATTCTCGATTAGTACTTGCACTATCTGTCTTTATTAGAATCTTAATTTGACCATTCTCCTTGATAGTCTTACCAACACTTTGGCCATATTTACCCATCAATTGTTCATAAGACTGAAGAATAATTGTAAAGAGGATATTTCTACCAGCAGAAATAGTCATTTTATGCCCCATATCTGCAATTTTCGGCATTGAATCAAATTCATCCAGAATGAACTCAACTCGTCTCAAACATTTGTTTCCTGCAACTTTTTGACACTGTGCAGCTAATTCCTGATAAACCTGGGTCATAAAAGTTGATGCAAGCGCATCATTAGATCTATCGGAGTCAGAAATATTTAAGAAAATAGCAATTGGTTTAGTACAATAGCTAAGTTTCATTTGCTTCATTTCTAACTCATTTACTATTTCTGTTAATTTTAGTAGGTGCTTACGATCATCTTTAGGAATTGGATCTTCTTCTGTACCAGCCCTAAAATGAATTTTATAAAGAGACCGATATTTTTCATGATCAACTGGATTAGAATAAATGATTTGCATCAAGTCACCTTCATGTAAATCACAATCAAAGTTGTACTCAACAAATCCCTGTGTCCCTACACGTATTTCATAGTCTTTGATTAGCCGGTAGTGTGGATCTTCCTTAGTCCGATTTCTTCTAAATTGAACGTGAACAAGCTTTCCTTCTAGTTCATTAAAGGTTTTAAAGCTAAACCACTTTGGAAAACCTAAATCTTTCAAATTAATTGAATTTTTACTGGTCATTCGGGCAATTTTTGGAAATTGGAAAGGCATTAGCCCTTGTGTAAGACTTGAAAAAATTGAGCCTTTTTCTTTCGTTGACATCAAATTTGCAGGTGCAAATAGTGTCTTTTCAGTATCTGTTTGATCTAATGAATTGAAGTATTGATCAAGTAAATTAACTTCACTATTTGGGTTAGCCGGATTCCTTAGGTACTTAGTTCCACCAACTTCAATTGCCATATCCAGAATATTGTTAGATATAATTTTCTCTGGATGTGCTTTATGATCTTCAAAATTATTGGGATTTTCACAGTACTTAATAATTGAGATAATCATCGCACTAGCTGCTGATTGAGCACCATCATAAACCCATTGATTCTGGCCATGATCTGTTTGGTTATATAAATCATGTGTCCAGCTATTAACCAATTGAATAGCCGTTTCTTTATCTCCTTGCCCCCATGCCTTCTTTATTAAAGCCATTGGATCGTAGGACATTGAATTGCTGGCATCAACCAAATTCAGTAGATATACTTCATATCCTCGTTTTCTCAAAGTATCACTGGCCGCATTGTACAGTTCCGTTTTTGGGTCATTAACTATCATGCTGGATTGCTTTTCGGCGCGAGAAATAATATCAATTTTAGGAATTACAATCATTTCACCTTTACCAGCTCTAGATTGACCCACGATAATACAGTTATATGCTCCGTCCTCTACATAATATTTAGTTTTAAAGTGGGAAATTGGCACACCACCGTATCCTTTGAAACTGTAGCCTTTTTTGGTATCAGTAGGGCTATCATGATCTGGAATTTCTTTAAATTGTTCTTTTAACTCCTTAACTGTAGTTAATCTACTGTCACCTTTTTGGCCATAGGCAATTTGTTTATCCGCATAACCTATTTTTTTACTTATTACAATTGCTAAAACAATTGATAGGATAAATAAAATTAGCCAAATTGATAATGGTAATTTATTTTTTAACGGATTAATACCATTTAATAATGCCTGATTCAGATTAATGGTATTAACTAATTTTCCATTTTGATAATTGACTAATTTGTTTTGACCTGTCTTTGTCTGTATTTGTAGCCAAGTCATCGAATTACAAAAAAACAGCAATAATACATAGATTATTGCTGTTGGTGTAGAGTAATGTTTTATTTTTTGTTTGAATGTTGATGGATTGGTTTTACTATTAATTTCTGATGGCAAATCCTCTCCGTTAACATTTTTTAAATTTGAAGACTTTTGTTTGATAGTTCTAAATATACTACTATTTTTAAAATCATCTACTTTCTCATGATAATATCTCAAATATTTCGACCGTTCTAATCTTTTCATTGTTGATTATCACCATATCTTATATACCAACCATTATGCCAATCTTTAACGTTATAAAAAGCTAGAGCAACATCATTTCTAGCACTCCAAGACAAGTCTTTTCTCTCATTAGGATTCATTGAGAGATAGATCCGTCTCATATCAGCATCATTTTTCATTGTAATTGCTGTATATAACTTGGAAATCTTTGATGGGTCACTATCATTAACTTCTTTTAAAGCTCTAATATCATGTTGTCCAAGCATGGCATTTAAAGCATCTACTTTTTGTTGCCAGCTTTTAGAATTTTGATAATTTTTTAGATTATTATCCGTTTCAACGGCTGCCTTAACTGTGTTTGTACTCTTTTGGACTGAATGATCCTCAGTATGCGAAGTATCATCGTCCGAATTTTTATTATCAGTACTATTTCGTTTAGCATCTGATTGAGTATTAGTTTTAGGTTGACGATTCGTGTTATATCTCCTCAAAGAAGCTTTATTTAAAACTGCTTGACTTTGGCTTTGACTAGCGTTTTGTGATTGATTATTTTGATATGCAAAATATCCAAAGCTTCCTAGTCCTAAAGCCATAATTGCTGCTAATCCACTAGCCTTCGCCACCAATGACTTTTTACTACTCGCTTCATTTTTTGCTCTTTCTTTTTTAAGCTCCTCTTTTAAGCTATCGATTTCATCATCGTGCTTTTTTTGTTCAGCTTGCTTTCTTAACCTATCGATCTCTTTTTGCAAATCTTTAATTTGAGTTGCAGTATCAGCATCGACTTGTGAAGCCTGAGGCTGTTGTTGCACTGGTGGCATATAGTAAGCTGGTGCCGGAGGATAAGGATATGGAACTTGATTAGGATTACCATAACTAGCGGCTTGAGTATTTTGCTTAAGTGCAGAAGCAATAGCTGCTGCCATATCTTTTGGCAAATCAGCTTGTTTTTCAATCTCTTTTTCCTTCAAATCATTAGCACGTTTACGCTCAAGCATTTCAGCTTCAGCCTGTTTCTTTGCTTCTTTTAATCTTAAATCAGTATTTTTTTGCTTTTGAATTCTATCATTCTCGTTCTTAGCAAATTTTTTCAGAATCTCAAGATTGTCAGTATAGAATTTAGCATATTTGTCATAAGTTTTATCAAGCGCTGATAAGAAATCTTGTGACTTAGTAAATTTCTCATGATTTAACTGATTATTTCTATCTTCAATCTCTTTTTCCTGCTCTTGAACTCTAATTTTTTTAGAATTTTCAGCAAATTCCTGATCTACGTAAGCTTTTTTAGAGCTAACTTCCGTATCAACTTCAACATCATATTTTTTAACTTTCTCTTGTTTTTCCCTATCTAGCTGAGCCTGATAGGCTGCAAGTTTTTCTTTATTTTCAGCATCAATTTCATCAAGTTTTTTCTTCTTCTGAACTTGGCCATCTTGAATGTATTTGTTTTTCTTTTCAGTGGCTTCTTTTTCGAGCTGATCAAGTTTTTCACGACATTTATCGTTAACAGCTAGAGCGACAGTTTGATTATTAATTTGGTGATAGTAATCACCCAAATTTTTAACCAAATCTTGCTTAAGTTTAGTTAATTTTTTGGAATAACCGGTCTGTAATTTGTTTAAATGTAATTCATCAGCTTTTTCTTGTAGAGCTAAATTTAGACTTCTTTCATAGTCGTTTTTTGGAGAATCAACATACCCTAAATTTTTTAGGATTGTGTTTAAATCAAAGGCATCTCCCTCATATTTAGCTGGGATTTGAGAAAAAACGTCATCAACATCTGTAAATTGGGCTGCTGGGATTAAGATTGGACTATAATCCTTAACCGTCTCATGTTGTTTACGTGATACATTATCATCAGAATTAGATAATTTTGTAGGTGAATTATGTTGTTCTGAGAGGAGCATTCTAGAGATCTCTTGATCATCAACTATACCTTCATCTTTTGAACTTGGTTGCTCAGGCTCTCTCTCAACATCATTATATTCATTATTTTGTTGTGCTTCTTGTTGCACAACGCCCGTTATGGGGCGTGTGACATTTTCGTCATTTTCTTCCTCATTCCTATTTTTCAAATTATCATTTTCATAATAATCTTCATTCTGAGGCTCATATGATTCCGAATCATTATCTTCATAATAATTTTCATCATCTTCTTGTTCTTGATCATGCCACATATATGGATCATCATCATCACTATTTTCTTGTTCTTTCTGTTCCACTTCCGCGAGTTTTGTAGAAATACTATTTAATAAATCTCGCAACTCTTTCGAATCATCAGTTTTTAATAGAGGAACAAGTAGAGAATACAACCCATCATCAGCCAACTTAGAACTAAGAATTGGTCTTATTTTCCAATTATCAGTATATTCTTTTGATTTTTCTTTAATTTCTAAAGTAATATCAATTCTCTGATTTGGGTCGAGCTTACGAGCAGCATTCATAACTGCTTGATCAGCTTCTTCTATCGATAATTTTTTACTACTATGAGTTAATGGATTCTTAGCATGTAAAGCTTCTCTTAATCCATTAGGTTCTTTAGGTACATCTAAAAATCTAATAATATATTTCTTTTCTGACATTTTTTACCCCTTTTTGTTAATTAAATAGATTAGCAATTAAACTGTGACTAGATACTTACGTTGCTAGAACCACCAAAGGTAGCTACTACCCAATTGATGATTACTGCTGCTAAAACAACAATTGCAATACCAGTAATAACTTTACCTGCCCAACTCTTGGCTACTTGAGATCCACGTTGACCTGACATCCACATAACACCAATAACTACAGCACAAAGTAAAGCAATCCATGGTGTAAGATTGGTAATTTGTGTAGCTAAAGATTTAATGGCTGTTTGAACTTTTTCAAATGGTGCAGCAATATTTGCATCCGCACCTGCTGCAATACCCAAACCTTTAATTGTTGCTGATTGAATAAAATTGTTTAACATAATAATTTTCTCCTTATAAACGAAAAAAGATGTGATTCGTAATCGCGAATCACATCTTCTAAAAATCTAAATATTAACTTTTAACTTCATAGCCAAATTATTTGGATTTTCGCTTTCATTTGAGTTAGCAAAATTAATCGCTTCATGGAACTCTTTGTCTGCAATATCCAAATTTTCTTTGGCCATTTTTCTCTTTTGATAGGCATCAAGAAGTTTTTTCTGTCTTAGCAATAAGGAAGAAAAGACGATTTGAAACTCTTCTTCATACCTATACTTACTTTTCTTTTGGTAACTCAAAAGAGCTGTTTCCTCCAATCTACTTAATTAATTCCCGCCACAATCCCGATGAGGGGTAATAACACCGCACGAACTTATAATTTTGAACCCCTAAATGTCAGATAAAAATTTAGTTAAATAAATTTTTAACTAAAGAAACTACGTTATTCCAAAAACCAGTTACATGACCTGTCTGGTACATCTTAGCCTCAGTGACAACATGTTGTGGTTGTTCTTGTTGTGGCTGTGGCTGAGTTTGTTCTGGCTGCTTACTACCTGGGGTATTAGTAGTAGGTGTTTGTGGCGTATTAGGTTTTGTTGGTGTTGGTGGAATTGCTTCTGACTTTGGGTAAACAGTAAACTCAGGACTGTACTTTCCATTGTCATCACTAATTGGTGTAATTACTACAATTGGATCTGAATTCTTCGCCATTGCTTCCTTAGGTGTTGACGTATTTACCACGTAATAAGCATGATATTTACCATCAATTGGAATTTTGACTCTAGCAACTCCATCTTTTTTACTTGCTGAATCGTGTTCAGTTGTTACTTCCGCAAAAGATTTCATTTCTTTAGGATCTAATTTAGATGCCCGGCTTGCGATTTCTTTGCGTAAAGTGTCATCTTTACGCATTTCTTCAACTTGTTCAACTAAAGCATCATTGACTGAATCATCTTTTTCTTTTTCAGAATTAGACTTAGATTCAGTTTTACTATCAGATTTAGAATTTTCATCAGTTGTAGAACTTTGTGAGCTAGATTTTTCATCTTTGCTTTCTGAGTCTTGCTTCTTAATATCAGCTGAACTTGATGATTGTGATTTATCCTTGTCCTTATCTACAGTTGGAGCTTGCCTAGAAGGCTTTCCTTGAGAATCTTCTGATTTACCTTTATCCGTAGATGATTTTGAAGACTTATATACTGGAGGAAGCTTAGACTCGTCTTGTTTACTATCAGACTTGTCTGTGGACTTACCTTTGTTATCAGTAGCTTCAGTAGTAGCACTATCATCAAAATCTTGCGATTCAGAATCACTTGCTTTATCAATCGCTTTATCAATCTGTTTATCTGTTGGATCAGAATCATCCATTTTTAGTTTTTCTTTGATAATGGTATTCATCAAATCCGTCACATCATAAACAGTGAAGTGGGCACCATTAATGCCTTTTAAGCTATCACTACTTAAATCTTTTTCAGAAGTCGCAATAACTTTCCTAATAACCATCGTTTGTTCTTTTAAGTTTTGCGAATTATCAGGATCATCTTTATTATCATGGTTATTTTTTTCGATCTTAATAGTTGATTGATCTGTAGTTTTTACAGTTGTTTCTTTTTTAGCATCCTGACTATCTTTATCTTCTTTCAAATCACTACTTTGCTTAGTGTCTTTTTCACTAGTAGCATTTTTTTCATCTTTCTTGACTGTAGTGCTTTGAGCAGTAGTTGCAGCAGATGAACTATTTTGATCTGCTGCATAAGCGATAGTAGGAGCAGTTAAAGAAAGAACATTTGCAGAAATCAATACTGCCGAGAGAATTTTACTCTTCTTCATTCTTCTTGCTTCCTTTCTTCTTTTTAGTCCTGTGAGTATACCAATAAAATAAACCCATTAATGCTGAAGCAATTAAAGCAGCAATTGCTGCTTTACCCAATGACGTTAAACCGCCATCTGAACTAATATCTTCAGCATGATATGGGACTCGGTGTCCTCTTACTAGCAATCGGTGAGTATTCTGGAACAAAGGTGTACAAGTTACTAATGTAATTAGATCCTTATTTGGATCAGGCTTAAAATAGTTTAAATTATCAGGCAAAACTGTCTTAATTTGATCTACTTGATAAGCATGAATTTGATGATTTACTTTAATGTAAAACTTGTCACCTTTCTTAAGTTTAGGCAGATCTGTAAACAAGCGATTTAAACTTAGACCACTGTGGCCAGTTAAAACGGAATGTTTACCCTTTCCACCCACTGGTAAAGGTGTATTTTCCAAAACCCCTACACCATTGTCGAGAGCCACTTGTGATGTTCCTTTAAATACAGGTAGGACTTCTTTAATTTTTGGAATACTCAAAACAGCAACTGTTTGTAACTCAGAGACTGCTACATCAACAGAAGCTTTGCTCTTTTTCGGCTGTTTTGCAAAAGGATCATTTATTTTTTTAGTAGGTGATTTATAAAAATTATCTAAATAACTTGTTTTTCCATGCTTTTCATACTGTGCAATTTGTGCTTCTTGTTTTCTTGCCAAAAAATAATCACTAAGAAATGGATAAGTTGATATGCCAAGAATGATTAAGCAAAGAAAACCCCATATTACATAGTAGATTGGCTTCTTATTTTTAACCTTTGTTACAGTAACCCTTTTCATTCCTATTTATTTGCTTTCTTTTTCTTTTGTGCAACGTAAATATAAGTTCCGGCACCACCAACAACTACTAACACAAGAATGCCACCCATAATTAGAAGTCTTTGACTACCAGTAAAAGGCATGGATGTCTTTTCATCGTTCTTGACTTCAAATGGAGCAGTTAAAGTATGAGTGTTAGTTTCAGGGCCGATATGGAAGTTTACTGTCTCATTCATTAGTTGATAACCCTTAGGAGCTTTAATTTCTCTTAATTTGTAATCACCCTCGGTAAATCCGGCTAAAGCAAATTTCCCATCTTTATCAGACGTTAATATACCCTGCTTAACGTCTGAATAATTGTCGACCCAATCGATATCTTTTTCACCTTTTTTGGCATTATCCTTAAAACCGTTGAACCACTTACCAGTTCTCAAGTCTTGAACAACGAATTGAGCATCAGCTAACTTTTGCTTAGCGATACCAGTTCCCATCCAACCGGATGACTCTTTGACAAAGTTAATACCATAAGTAACAGTCTTATCTTTATCCTTAAGTTCTTGTTTACCAGAACCATCATTCCAGTTTAAATAGATATCATTTTCAATATCTTTGTCCATTGGAGTATCACCCATTAAGACTTCATCGTATTCATAGGTTAGCTTCTTACCTGTTTGAGCAGCAACGGTATCAGATACACTACCAGTCTTAAGACCATCTAAAGTCTTTTGAATTTGTTCGTTGTTATGACTATTTTGTGCATCTTGAACAGCTTTTTTATCTGCGTCACTTAGATCTTTAACAATATAGTTAACAAACCATTTGTTGTTTTGGCCATTTAAGATTTGATAATCAGTACCTTCTTGAAGCTTCTTACCATCTGCGGTAGTAATTGTTAGATGTCTTTCAGAAGGAACATCTTTCAAATGTTCTTGTGGTTCATCACGAGTGAAGAATGAGTGGTATGGTTCACTCTTAGCTTCTTTACCTTTAGCTACAACTTGCCAAGCAGACCCCATAATATTTTGAGGGACACCAATGTGTGATTGGAAGTGAGCAAAATCTCCACGGTGTAATGACTGATGAGGTCCAATACCATTAGTTAAATGCTTATCTAGTGGTGGTTTACCATAGTCAGTTAATGAACCTTGAAGAAGAGTTGGATCAATACCATCTTCTGTAATTTCAAAAGTCATCTTATTATCAGCATTGTTCTTGGCAATTGGTGAAATTGCTGCTCTTGCTTGATTGGTTGGGTCGTCATCCGCAACGTCGGATGGTTCTTCAACGAAATAGTACTTACCCATAATAAGGTTATTAGCTGTAACTACACCATCACTATTTGTAGTTAAAACTCCACCTACCTTTTCACCTTTACCAGGTTCACCACGATAAAGTTGGAACTTAGCACCGGCTAATTTCTTTTTGCTATCAGCAGTTTCGTTATTCCAAAGCACGTACTTACTTAAATTAAACTTAAGCTTTTGTGTCTTATTCTTTGGATATAGGTTTACCGTTGATAAGAATCCATCACCATTTGGATTGGTGTATGGGTTAACGAAAATTACTGGTTCAGAAGGTGGAACTACAAAGCCTCGTGGAGTCTTGGTCTCAACAGCAGCATAGTAGTGATATTTTTGTGGTTTAGAAGCATCATATGCTTTTACATTCTCGAAGCTTACATTACCATCCTTATCAATTGCCTTAGTAGCAACCTTTTGTGCACCTGATAGGTACTCATTCTTACCCATTTCGCTAGTTAACTTAGCTGGATCAACTCCATGTGTTGCATCATAAGCTGCATTAAAAGAGGCTTGAATCGATTTACTAATTGTGTCAACACGACCTTGCATTGCCTGTTGATCACCTTGACTAGCAGTAAAGCCTGTTAATCCTTTACCATCGTTAAATTTTGAGTTGACTACGTCAGTGATGTCATATAACGTAAACTCAACTTTACCCATGATATCTGGATCATAATGGGTCAATTGATCTGGGAGTTGCTTATCCTTATCTGTACCATCATTTTTGATCTTGTGAGAATTCATAAAATCAGCATCTTTAACATCATACATAGTCTTATGAATCTTAATAGTATCAGTACTTGGAGCTACTTGATCAGCTTTTGCAACAGCAGTTGTAGTTCCGTTATTCATAATAGTGGTAGCTGCTTGAACACCAATCAGAACAGTACTGCAAAGACTTAAAGCAACTCCACCAACTGCAAGAGATCGTTTGATAGATCTTTTCATTTTATTCTCCATTTCTATTTACTAATTTTCTAACTCGCCTTGAACTACTAGGCGGTTAATTCCTCCATTTGCACATGTGTAAACAGTAACTATTGGCTTTTCATTGTTTTGGGGCATATAAAAAGCGCTACCTGCAATTGGTTTTCCATCAACAATTTTTACTGTTGGCGGTACAACTTTCTTGCTTGTAACGCGATATTTATATTGCTGGCCATTATAGCCAGTTAAAATTACTTGTTCACCCAATCGAACATTATGTAGGTCACTTAAAAGTACCCCTGGTATTTCCATGTCATGTCCGGCAACGACAAAATTACCTTTTCCAAATTGACTGTCCAAGTAATACGATTTTCCAACCCCTAAGGATAGAGTGTAATTATTGGCTCTATTATAGATTGGAAGCTTAATTCCAATTGCTGGAATAATCAAATATCCATTTGGATACTTATCTACTCCCAATTGCAAAGCCTTTTTTCGATTTCTTAGTAAATCAGATCTTGTAAAAGGTCTAATGTCATCTTCTTTTAAAGTATTCTTAGTAGAATTCATAGTTACTGCACTATCTACTTTATGATTAAGTAGATTTTCATCTGCATTGTGCATATACAAAGCAAAAGCAGCAATTATTAGAACAAGTAAGGTAATAATTGTTGCTCTTTTCCCGTTTTTAGACTTTAAAAAAGCTTTCATGCTTATTTTTCTTTCTTACTTTCATAGTAAGCATAACTTCCAATGGTCAATACTACGACTGCTCCAGTTACTGATTGCATTAGTAGTTCTTTGCTACCAGTGGTTGGAATTGGTTGAGTAGTATCCTTCATTGTGCCCGAAACAGTATCAGGTGATGTTGAGCTAACTCCTTCAAATTTAATAGGCATTGGACTTAATGCATATCCATTTGGCGACTTAACTTCAACAGCATAATAATCTGCTTTTTCTCCTGGATTTACCAAAACATTATCAAATTTAGCCACACCATTATCATCAGTAGTAGCAACATATGGTTGTTGATCACCGTGGCCAGTTACTAAATCTCCATTAACTTGCCGTAAAGCTTGTTGTTTAGCCTGTTCAACTGTTGTACTACTAAAAGGCTCGTGCCATTCTTTTTTTACTAATACAAACTGGGTTCCTTTAATACCAGTACCATTTATATTGGTTTTAGTAATTTTAAAATGCTGCCGTGTTTTATTATTAATAATTGTTCCTAAATCAACATCACGTTGAGGGTTATTTCCGTCCAATGCATCAATATCTCTATCAAAAGTCCCATTATAATCATGGTTAGGCTGCTTAATTTCTTTTAAATGATATTTCTTCCCAAGCGGTAAATTATCAAACTCTACGCGATCATTGCTATCTACGGTTTTAATTTCAGAAAATCCTTCTGATGTTAAAAGAAATTGCGTACCAGGCAACTTATCTTGATTATTATTACCAGATCCTCTCTTGATGAAAGAAATCTTTCCAAAAGCTGGCTTAACGTGAACCGTCATTTCGGTATCACCTTCCATTGGAATAGTGGTGGCCTTAACCGCCCATTTAGCAACATGTTGTGTATTAGGATCGTTATTTCCATAGATCCATGCTACTTTTGCTCGCTTATTCCAGTGACCAGTTGCTTTAACTTTAAAGGATAAATCTGAAGTATTGGTCATATCACTGTATGGTACAGAAATTTTCAGATTATCATCAGCGTTCACATTATTAAAATCGACTTTACTGCCGTTCTTTCGTGTACCACTCAAATACTTTTCATTCTTAGAGTCAGCTGCGTGAACTTGAACATCGTGCATCTCAGAAGACTTAACCTGAAAGCTCTTCTCATATTTATTATCATGCATATCACCTGATCCAATGTTTAATGTCGAAGGATCAAAATTAAGAGTTGCATGATTTAGAACAATTTCAGAATCTGATTCCTTTTTATGCTTTTTGGCTTCGGCTACTAAACGCAACACTTTGTCACGAACTTGAGGTGCAAATTTATCCAGCGTATCTCCTGGTTTTTTACCATCAACTGGTGACACCTCATTTGGACATGCGACAAGGTGGATAGCGGTTTGATAAAGCCAATAATCAGCTAAATCATAATCTGCTCCAGCGTTATCTAAACTTTCAAAGGCTTTATCATGCCCTTTTGCAAAATCTGTAACTAACCATTGAACTTCAGGATTAGCTTGATACTGTCTTGTCAATTGCTTATTACTTGGTGACTCTTTGCTCCAATTAATACAGAAAATATAAGAATCGCGTCCGCTTTTACCTTTTTCTTTAATAATGTTAACTCTATGATAACCATAGCCTTCTTTCCACTGTCCCTCATATTGTGCATAAAGTTTACCAGAAGAGGCCGTGACGAAAGTTTTTCCCGCATTATTTGTTCGAATAGTTTGAGGGCCATTATCATCTGCATATGCTATGCCTGTATTTCCCCCGGAAAAAGCTAATCCACCAAGAGTTAGTCCTACAGCAGTTAGAAGTACCAGTCTGTTTCTTTTTCTAACTCTCATTAATCTTTCCTTTCTTTAAAAACAAAAAAGCCCAGATTATTAGCTTTTATATCAATATTATTTTGATATAATCCTAATAACCTGGGCATATTAACATCAGTCGTTTTTAATTTTTATTTGATAAACAAAAAAAGCACCTAAATTAAATCATTCTATCAATTCCTTGATATGATTTAACCTAGGTGCATTTAAACAACTAATTATTTATATTAATTTTTAGCGTTCTTCCTTTTTCTTTGAAGAAGCCAAACCCAATATACTTCCCACACTTGCAATTGCTAATCCAAGTGCTCCGATAATGCTGTCTGATGATGAGCCTGTTGTTGGCAAAACGCTGCTTGATTTAACTTTAGCATGTTTTGGTACATATACTGTCTTAGAAATTGAAGCTTCTTTAGCTTCAATTCTACTAATAGCATGCGCTACGACCCTACTTTGAACTTTATCAGTAACTACACCAATAAAGCTACCATTTTCATCATAAACTTTGCCACTTAACACTGTGTAACCTGATGGAACAATTTGTCCTTTATCATTAATCAGCTTATCTCCAGCTTTATAGAAATTAGTATTCTCAGCTTTTTCTTTAGTTGTTTTAGCTGCTTCTTCTTGAGCTTTCTTAACAGCAGCTTTTGCTGCTTCTTCTTTCTCAATTTTTGCTAGAACAGTTTTAGCATTAGTTAAAGCAGTTTCTCTCTCAGCTAAAGTACTCTTGGCTTCAGCAAGCTTTTCATTCATGTTTTCACTTAATTCTCTTGCATCATTAAGTTTAGTAGTTGCTGCTACTAATTTTTGAGAAGTCTTAGTAGCATTAGAATCTGCATTTTGGAGATCAGTTAATTCTTTTTCTAATGAACTTAATTTATCTTGAGATTGCTCTAAGTTAGCTTGTGCTTGACTTAATTGTGCTTTAGCATGATCTAATTCAGACTGAGCCTTGTCTACAAGTTGTTGAGCTTTAGCAGTATTCTTCTTAGCTTCATTTACTTTAGTTTGTGCACTATTGTAATTATTAGTAGCTTCAGATACTTTCTTTTGCTTTTCACTTGTAGAAGCAGTTAAGTTAGCATAAGTATTTTTAGCATTTTCAAGAGTAGAATTTAAGTTAGATAAACTTTGATTTAGCTTGACTAAGTTAATTTCCGCACTATCATATGCGTCCTTAGCTGAGGTATAAGCTTGATTTGCATCTGATAATTTACGTGCCGCAACATTATATACCTGTGCAGCTGATTGAGTTGCTGCATTTGCAGTATCATATGCAGATTGCTTAGACGCAAGTTCCGTCTTAGCAGTAGCTAATTCACTTCTTAAGCTATTTGAATTTGGAATTTCAATATAGCCACCTTCATCTGCTTTAGCTTTTGCCTTAGCATCTAATGGATAGAATGAATCCAATAATACATAACCTGTATCTGGTCGCATTGATACACCAAAGTATTCAACGGGATATGTTTCTTCAAAGTTTAATCCACATAAATGCAATGCATGTCCCCAATTACTATCTGCATCTGCAAAAAGCATTCCTAAAATATGGGAGTATACAGCTTGCTTCACATCGTCCATATTATAAGCAGGAAAATTACTTGTGAGAGATTCATTCATTATACTGGTATTTACAACACTATCTGCTGCGGCAATAGCTGCATCATCGTGATCAAATGTTGAAATAGTAGAATGATCAGCAATATATTTTGAATAGGCTAAAGAAGTATTTGTTACTACAATGTGGGTTTTAAATCCTAATTGTGAACGAATATCATTTAATATTCCAGCTACCCAAAGAGTTAATTCTTTTGTTTGTAAATCACTTAATTGTGGAATAGTACCTACGCCATGGGGGTTAGGAATATTTTTAACCTCTTCTTTTTCGGCTGCTGAATCATTCTTATAATGATTTAGCTTTAAACCTTCATTAGTAACATCCGTATTAATGTAAGCCAAAGCTCCCCACTTATTAGCCTTTAGATAACCTTTAGGCATAATAATGGTATTAATAGAGTCAACTTTTGCTTGCAAGTCATTAACTTTACCTTGAGCTTCATCAAGTTCAGTTTTAGCAGCATTTGATTTTTGACGTGCTTGAGTTAAAGCTGCATCTTTTGCATCTGCATCTTTACTTGCTCGGTCAATTGCAGTTTCAGCATTCTTAACGTCAGTAGCTAATTTATTCTTATTAGCAGTTTCGTTTTGAATTGCTTTTTGTGTATCTGTAACTTTGTTTTCAGCATCAGTTACATTTTGTGCTGCTTTATTGATTTCAGCTTGAGTTGCATTTGCATTAGCTTGAGCTTCATCAAGCGCTTTTTTAGCTTGATCAGCTTCTGCTTGACGCTTAGCTTCTGCTTCTTTAGCACTGTCAAGTTGTTGTTGTGCATTAGAGCGAGCATCTTGTTTTTGATTTACATCATTTTGTGCTTGCTTTACTGCATCAGTGTGGTTAGCAATTACTTCGTTTTGAGAAGTAATATTAGCCTTTACATCATTAATGTGTTCAGGAGTTGCTTGTTTTTGTAACTCTTGTGCTGCATCATTAGCTTTAGTTGCTTGTTCAACTTGTGATTGAGCATTTGCAACTTCTTTATTAGCATTGTCTGCATTCTTTTGTGCTTCATTTACTTGAGACTTTGCTTCGTCTCTTTCACTTTGAGCTTTATTAACGTCAGCTTGAGCTTGATCTTTAGTAACTTCAGGTTGTTGTGCCTTTTGTTCTTCAGATTGAGCTTCATTACTGTTATCTTTTACGTTAAGATCAGCAGCTTGAACAGTGCTTTGCTTATTAGCAGCTAAAAGCATTGCTCCTGATACTAATGTTGCAGTGGCTAATTTCTTTACAACTTTTTCTTTCATTTTTAATTCCTCTGTTTCTTAACTTCAAAATTATTCTTACTTTTAAGTTATTTCTTTGAACAACTTTATAGTAGCACTTAAAAATAGAATGTCAACATATTTTGGCGCTTTTTATTTAAAAATCGTGCCATTTTGCCAACATCTATTTTTTGAAAGAAAAAGTGGTTAATTTTGGTTGAAATAGCTTTCAATAGCTTCCGCTTTAAGCTTATCTTCAGCATATTTTAGTACCATAGATCTTGATTCAGAGTTCTTATCATCTAGAGCAGAACGAAAAAATTTCCAAATTTCTTCACTTGCCCAATCATCATAAGATAGCCCTTTATTTCTTAAGATCTTAAGTATAGCTGGATCATGCTTTTGTCGGCTTGCCATTTGGCTACCTCCTTTCTTAAACAAAACTATATACAGTTTCTATTTTTCCATTCGATTTTCGTATATAGCCATTCATTTTAAGTTTATTAAATGCTCCACTATTTATGGTGCTTCTAATTATGAAAGCTTCCCTATTTGTCAAGCTAGGATATTTATCCTTATCTGCTTGATGAAGAAGTTCACGCTTTTCTTGATATGAAGAAACCGTTGCGCTAGTTCTTCCAGTTTCTAGAATCCACTTATAAAAATCAGAACATAATTTATATGCTTCTTTTTTTCTTTTCAAATCTTTATTCATCAGAATTTGAATTTCCTTTCTTAAAACCTTATATAGTTCCTCTAACACTCTTAGAAGTTGTATTTATTTCTCCCCCAACGGAAAGACTCAAACTTATGAGCCGCTTGCACTCGGCCGACTAGTTATTAAGTAGTGGCTGTGCCGGTGGTTTTCGAACCGACCACAAACGAGGAGGGTTTGCGAAGTAGAACAGATGTTTTCAAATTAGACTGTTCCAGCGTTGACCCACAACATTGATGGAAGATCACATCAGTACGTGACTTGCAATTATCGACATTCTCAAGCCAATGAAGACCCTTCAAAGAGGATCGAACACCAGCTCCCACAACACCCTTACCGAATTTTGCTCGGAGATATTCTTTCAATCTCACCATAGCGCACGGGATTGGTTTATCGATGCCCATCGCGGGGGTTAAGGAAACGGTATCACTACCGAGCCCGGGAGAGTATAGGATCATAGCGATTACATGCTCTTAGACAGCGACCCACCAGCGAGTCTCCCACTTTTGGAACAAGCTTACTTCATTTATCTTCAGCTTACCCGCAGAGTGCATACCACTGGCTTAGCCTAATATGGCCCTATATTGCCTATATTAGATGTCCGTAATATTGAGTTTTAAAAGAACCACACTTCTTATTTCTAAGAAGTTTATAGTCGTATCTGGATTCGAACCAGGTAGGAATGCCAATCATTCATACGACTGACTTGTAATTTATCGTTGTGAATTATACAGATATTTCTTTAAATCGTGACGAATTTGCCTCAATCTATTAACACTAAATTTAGTATTCTTTTTCATATCTTTAGCTAAATCGTTAAGACTATCTTTCGCTCCCTTAATTTGAGATGACTTTTCATTAAGTTTCTCAATCTTTTTCTGTAACTTTTTAATTTTGTGAGTGTGAGATTTTCCGTCTTTTTGAAGATCTTTTATTTCAAGTTCAATACCTTCAATTTGTGTATGAATTACATAAATTTCTGTATTATATTCCTCGATTTTCTTAGATAAAGTATCATCTTGAACTAATTTTTTAATTGTGTAGGTCGTTCTACTGTAGTCAACAATAACCATTAATAGATAGGCAATTAGAGCTATAGTTAAGACAATCGATAGCGTCATTATTTTTCCTTTCTTATATAAGGGTAGACAAGGATTTGAACCTCGTAATGAATTCCTCTCAGTATGCCGTTGTTAAGTGTTAAATATCTTTACCATTAGTGACTTATCTTGGAGTAAAAATGAAATTTGAAATTAAAAAATATAATTGTTATCTAAAATAATTAAAAACATAGCTGTAAGTTTAAACGTATTTGTCGAATAATTTTGAAACTGGAACGCAAAATCAAGTTCAATATAAATCCATGTTATGAACAGTATGCTGAGTCTTCAACTACCCGGAACAACATTTATTTTAGCAGAAATTTTGTTCTGTCAACGGAATGTCGCAAATTAGGCGCAAAGCCGTGGTTATGCATGTTTCAGCCTTTTTTTATTTTTTCTAAAAAATTTTTTGAAAAATCACGACTTAATTGTCACGATATTTGCTAAATCACCATTAATTATTGCCATAAATTTTGCATCAATATGTACTGCTGGCTCTTGGCCATAATTAACTCTTTCCAAATAATTAACTCCTAAATGTACGATAAAGGAACTAACATCTATACGATTAAACTTTTTAAAAAAGTCTGGATATAGCTGCGTAACTCTATATTCACCAAGATTTTTAATTAATCCTTTTACTTTAATTGAAGCTGATAGAATGTTGTTACCTAAATTATATTCAGAACTAATGGGTTTATATTTTGTTGTTCTATCCTTAGGAGTCATATCCGCTTCAATAGCCAGTTGATATAGTCCGAATAGATATACGTCCTCTAACACTCTATTTCTAGAAATTGGGCCATATATTTTAGTCATAATAGTACGAGCTTTATCAAATTCAGATTTTGATATTGAATAATTTAATCTAATGTCTGAATTTAATGCTGTTGCTGCTGAGTATGATGCAGCAAAATAAACTCTTCTATCTCGTGCTTGTTCTAATAAACTTTTCCTCATTTTAATTCCTCCAAATTCAAAATTCTTATCTATTAAAGAAATTAAGTCCTTCAATTACTGCCCAGATGGTGACACCAACTAAAGCGATCAAATTAATCAAGAGCAATTTAGTTGAAAGTTTGTCTAAAAAACTACTAACTTTATAGTAATTGCTAAATCTACGTTTGTTACCTACATGTGTTATAAATACAACAATTATTAGAAAGATACAAAAAAGGATAATCTCCTCTTTAAGATGATGTATCGCACTCATAAAGATCCAGTTAAGTATTAAATCCATCCTTTTCCATTTCTTTTTAATTTATGTAATAATGCCGTACGGGATTTTTAGAAGAGATAACAACTCTCTTAAGCGCCAATAAGTGTCTAGGATTATACTTTCTGCGACATACAACATTGCCACGAAAATTAAAGCCCTTCATTGCTTTTTGGGCTATCTCATCTGCTAGTTTCTCCTCTTCCGGATTTGCCGCATTACAGAATATGCCGGTTTTATCTTTATTAACCCAATGAGATCCATCGTTTAGCCATGCCAGATAAACCTCTTCAATAACATCATTGACTGTCATTAATCCCGTTTCTATATATCTACATCTTCCTTTATTAGCTCTACTCATTTAGCAATCACCCATACTTTTGCATCATCTCGGTCTAAGGTGCTCTCCACCATACAAAAAGACTATAGCAGATAATTACCAGTTATTTATAAAATGTCGCAAATTAGGCGCAAAGCTGCTAACATGGCTTTTTAATTAGCATTTTGTTCTTTTTAATATTCATACATTTGTTATTTAATACTGCAAAATAAAAAAGCTGTCCTTAGAACAGCTTTTTACGTATTTAAAATATTCTAATTGATACGATATACATTTAAAACAAACAATAACTTTTTTAAGAGTTTTAAGTAGTTCATAACCTAATTGATATAACATACATTTAAAATCATAAAACCATATATGTCGACGTCTTCAACGTTTATAACCTAATTGATATAGTATACATTTAAAACCTGCATTAAATGGGGACCTAAATTTACCCTGTTCATAACCTAATTGATATGACATACATTAAAACTGTAATTTTTTAATTTTTATTTCATAGTATATACGGTATTGTGTAAAAAAAGCTCGAGATAGCTCGAGCAATAAATACATATAAAAATTTATTTTAACGTTTGCTTATCAATGTAAGCAATATGTATATCATATCAATTAGGTTAATTTCTCAAAGTTATAATTAATTCTAGGAGCTACCTATTATTAACTATAACTTTTTTGTATAAGAATAGCTAGTTCTCATACGCTTTTATTATAGCATACTTACAACAAATATCAAAGAAAAGGGGTCAAGACTTTATAGATGAGAAATCTATACCCTTGGCTTTAACCATTCTAATAATTCTTATAGTTTATTATTGGATAATCCTCATAAAAAGGATCGGTGTCTGCTTGACCATTGATAATAGCATCAATGTACGCTTGGCCGGTATTGATTATTTCTTGACGAATTTCTGTAATTGGTCTTTCACTGTAACCTAGTGGCTGATGTTCAAACCATTCTGGTCCATTCGCCATCTCTTCATTTATTTTCTCATTTTCATAGCTAATTATTTTTGAAATAAGTTCGTATATTGTTTGTCCCTCACCATGACTTTTTAAATAATCCATAAGTATATTAGGTACAATCTTTGTTATAAATTTAACTAATGTTGTAGGCAAATTTCTTGTTGCTTTATCTTGAAAATATTTTTTATGTTCACGCTGAAAAATATAATCAATTTCAAAATACAGATGCTTGATAGCCATATTATGAGCTAATGCTAAGTCCTCAACTTCAGGTTTCAAAGGTTCTACAGCATAATTATATTCGGCTAATAATTTGGCGTAGGGAAAATAGTTTAGCAAACTATCTTCTACTAATTTCTTATTTGCATCATTTTTATTCTGCAAATATTCAAGACTTAATTTATATAATTTTTCTATTATTACTTCTAATTCTTTGTTGTTACCCCACACAAGTTCATATGAAGAATTAAAGTTCAAATTTTTTACTATATTACCACTCATTTTATTATTTAATAAATAAGGATTTCGGTTTTTTACTCGTTTATTATGCATGATATTTGAAAGTAAGTACATACTGTTCTGGTCTGTTATTTGCTTCCTTGTCTTGCCTAATTTATTTTTTCTCTCTAAAATTCGATCAGCAATTTTTTTATAAATTTCATCAGTTAAACTGTTAATAGCCGTTTCCACTATAATATATCCTTTCTTATGGGGGGGTGGTAGAGAAATCGCAAAAAATAAATTCATTTGCATTATTTTATACAACTATATTTTAGCATATACTTATATATGAACAAAGGTCCTACTCCTAGTTCTAGAGAAACAAAAAAAGGGTGGTTCAATAACCACCCACAAGACGTCTTTCGGCAAGTAATCAGCTGACCTTTGTTGCGCGCCTGCTCAACGTTTAATTTACTATCTATAAGCATTATAACATCTTTTAATGAGAAAAATATACTATAGCGTAGCCTAGGAAGTCTTAATCACACTTCCTTAAGGAGGTGAACCCAATGTTCAACGTATTAATCTTACTATCTATTGGTATAGTACTGTACCAATCATCACGTCTCATCGATTCAGTCACTCGACTGCTTCACGAATTTAAACGACATTAATACTTGTGAGCAAAACAACCAGAAGTCACTTTTTAAGTGGCTTTTTTGTATTGAAAATCACCAGATATACAAGTATCCTACTTAAATTTTTTCCAATAATCATCGTTTGATTTTACAACTGGATCCTCTGGCAACTTATGCTGTCGAATCAATTTATCCCGAGTAATTGCATATTCTAAAGAATTTTCGTCCATATTTTTTAATCTACTATTATTTTCTTGATCTTTAATTAATCTTGTTTTTTGTTGCTTTTTATTCATTAATTTCACCACATATGACACAAAATGTGTCAGTTTATGCCACTTAAAGTGGACAACTACTAAAAACAATTATATAATTACAAAGGAAAAGGAGTTAGTGAATGCGACTCACTAACTCCAATCGTAACTTAAGTATGACTGTTGAGTTTAGCTAATCCTTGTGATTAGCTTTTTTTATTATCGCGTAAGCAGTAGCTACACGAATAATAAAAGTGCCTAGTGCACCCAAGAAAATGCTTATGGCAATAGCAATTACTATCACTTGGCAGCCTAACTCTCCAGTCTACCCAATTTTGCATAGCTTTCACCTCCGTAACTTAAAAATGTTTGAGGGGTGTGTAGCCATGCTAAGTTACTAAGTTCTAACAGGAGCTACCTGCTATACAGAACCTAAATACTATTCTCCTAAAAAACTGCTTAAATATATACAATTTAAAGGATTAGTGAACTAATCTCGATCTTTAAAGGTATATTTTTCGTACTAACACAAAAAACAGTTGAGGTTATCTCAACTGCTTTATCAGATAGCTAATTCATGCTATAATTACTTTTAGATATTGAATTAATTATGTTCAATAGTCAGGTTGGTAAATTAGCGTAGTGCTACTATCCCAACGCAGGCCAATGCGTTGCCAACCAGCACTTTAACAAAAAGTTTCCGTAAAGGACACCTCTTCATTATGAATTAGGTTTGCGAAATTTCTGACCTGCACTATTTAAATTATAACAGAAAAAGCCTAGAAGTTTGATATTATCAAGCTTTTGGGCTTTTTTATTGGTTGCAAAAAATTTATCCAATAACTCCGTCATCTTTATATTCTTATGAATTCGATAAAATTGTGCCTAATAAAGAACCAAAACCAAACATTATTATGAGTGCACGAATTATGGGGTTATTAATTAAGTGACACAATATTACTATGAACAGTAAGAGTACTACAACATGAAGCACCTTAATAATAATGCCTACAACTGGATAGTATGATGTTTGTCCTATTTTGTAAAAAATATAGAAAAGAAATCCACCAACAACTACCCAAATGACTGCCCCAAAAAAATAACTTGAGCCGCCTTCTTTTAAAATTTTGCTTGCAACAAAAATTGAATTACTTTCTTCTAATTTTGACGTAAAACCTTTCGCAAACATCAATTTATTAAAATTATCAAGATGAATTAAATAGCTTATTATTATTATAATATACGTTATTTCTAAAATAATTTGAGACAGAATCTCTGGTTCAGTAAAGATCTCTTTAAAACTATAATTTTTCACTTTTTGTCTTCTTTTCAATAATATCTTCTAAAACTAAAATTTTCATTTTTGTAGTTTTAATTCTATCAATAAAAAAGACAAGTCCCAAGACCAATATCAATATGATTACAGCTAAAATTAAAAACTCAATAAATAAAACCGTTTGCAAATCCGCCTTAGTAAGTGAGTGAGCCTGTTTTAAAGTTGCTGATGTATTAACAATTAATAGTTGGCGAATCCAATGTACTATTGATTGACCCAAGCCTCCCAATAATGCTGTAAACATTGCTAGCATTATACCGGTCAACAATAATTGTGATTGTTGGACTTTAGATTTATACCCTATTAACATATCTTGTAGTTTAGCAATACCATCTTTTTCATACCTTTTTCTGTAAATTTCTACCAGTTTTGTTATTCGTTCATCTTCAGATCGAAAAATATATTTTATGAGCCTTTTTACAGCTATTTTAATTTCCTTTGAAAATTGTTCCATAATGATATGCTACACCTATTTTCTTTGATTATAAGCTACATAAACTCCATTAGTTAGCTTTTTAGCTAATATTATTGTGTTATTATGATCATGATTTTCATTCTTGACACACATAACATTTTGATCTTTTATGTGTGCATGAAATACTTCTAATCCACAAAAACGAAAAGATATATTATCCACTCTGTTGGCATTAAATAAAATATACAATGCAACAGTAGCAGATAACAAATTTCCAATTATACCTTTTAAAGAAATTGAAATACCAATTGTTGTTACTAATAGCAAAAGATAACCACCAACAGTCAAACTTCTGTCTTGATGCCAACTACTATCTAATTTGCATTTAACAATTAGTCCATCTGATTTCTCTACTTTGCTAATTTTTTGATACAAAACTGCTGTACAAATGGCACCAACTATTGCTAAAAAAGCAGAAAAAATAGAAAAGAATTTATTAATGTCAAAATATCCAATAGCCAGAATCAACCATATACTTGCTTGATAAGACAATAGATACATAAATTTGAATGTTTTAAACTTCATTTTTTCAATCTTTATTTCTTATGTAAGTCAGCCATTAAATCCATTATTAATCGACCAATAGTAGGATCTTTTATAACATCAGCATACGTTACCTTCTCAGTTATTACTTGTTTATTCATTAATTCAATAATATGGTTAAAACGATTATATGCATTATGATATCGCATCTGTTTAAGAAAAATTTTCTCGTTACCAAACGAATTAACAATCATCCTATATAATACTCTACGATTTTCATATTCTATTTTTTCTTTATCTTCCATATTTAATCCTCTTTCTCAATACTATTCCATGCCACACAAAGTAATCCGTCTCGCTTTAGTTCTACGCAATCGTATTTTTTTAGAATATTTCGTGAATCAAAGCCATGTGGTACAACGACCGCATAATTATTAACTGTTTTATATACTTCTATTTCTTCTTTTCTAAACCCTTCAGCTTCTAGATCAGACACAAAATCATCTACACCGTCTTTTTTATCAAAGTCAAAAAGCCATTTGTGCTCAGCAGCATTTTCTGGACTCATTGCTAAGCTAGTTACCTTGTTTTCGATCTTAGTCATAGGATAGTCTGGATGGTCTAATAAATAATGCTGTAAACTACGAATAGTAGTGTCATTTTTTCGCTTATTGACAGTAACATAGAATCTACTTAATTCTCCTGGAACTCCCTCTAAACTAAAATTATTAAATTTATTTAGTTCTGAAAGCGGTTTTTCGCTCAAAAAAGAAATCGTTCTTTGCTTAAATCCTGGTAGGTCTTTATTATCCTTATTTCGTGAAGTAAAAATTACACCTTGCATATTTGTCTTCCATATATTAATTTTTAACTCGCATTGTGTGTATAACATTAATAAACGTATATAACAGTAAACACACATCTATAGCTATCACATATTTGTTTTGCTTTAATAATTCTTCTTTTAAACTCAACGCTTACTTTCACTCCTCATTAGTTCCATCAAAATTTTCTCTTCTAAATGAAATCTTTTAATTTTACACAAAATGAATACTACAAAGATAGAATAAGTTAATAGAATTAACCATCTAATAACGGCTATGGTAGGAATTACATTAAATGAAGATAATCTTATTATATTTTCTATACAGTCTCTTAATACACATCCTATATACATAAGGAGCGAATATTTTATTGATAAAATCAGCATAGCTAAAGAGTTTAAAAAATCCCATAGCTTTTTCCATGTTTTCATTTACTCTTCTCCATATTTAAATACTTTTGGTTGAGGCTTAGCCTTCTTATGATAGATATAGATATACGCCTTATTTTTATTTACCTTTATACCTTTCATTGTTGGTTCAAGATATGAAAAGACAACTTTATCATTGTTGCCCTCTTTGCTTTTAATATTAATTCCGCTATATTCTATTCCACGATGCCAAACTCTTATATCATCTGTAGCAAAATAGTTTACACCATCATTATTTTTAAGAATTTTTTGTAGCTGTTTAGGTGATTTATTTGCCTCAAATTTTGTGGTAGTGACCCATTTTTGACCATATTCTCCTTTTAGCGCTTTTCCAAATTCACTTGGAATATTGCCCAATGCTATCCCCGATAACACCAGAGCAGTACTTATTATGAAGCCCGCCATAAGACATCTTTTTATTGTAGGTGTATGATAATTATCTACACAAAAATAAATGAATGCGGGGCCAATTGTCGCCAACACAGCTATAATAGAACAGATCGTTACTATGGCATCATAATTATTATTTATCCAAATCAACATACTTGTTTACCAGGCAAAAAATATCTTTATTTTCTCATTTGAACTATCTTCTGAGTAAATTTCACACGAGGATATAATAGATTCAAATTTAAAACAAAGATATTTTTTCAATCTTTTTGCTTCATCCTTATTCAATATTTTTAGTAAATCTTTCAGTTGAATGTACGACTCAATAACTTCTTTTCTAAATTTTGGTTGTACATACATAGCCGTAACATTGTCGAGTGTTATTTGTTTTGCTAAAGCAAAAATTTCTTTTCTATACGTTATACTATTAACGTTAATTTGTAATAGATCTTCTAGCGATTTAATAGTTAAATAATGATGGCCAAAATATGCAGCTTTCTTCAATTCAGTTTCTATAAGAGCAGTAAGCCAGCGCATCTTCATATCCCAATCATCAAAGTATGATAGTTGTGGCTTATTGCTTATATCTTTTATCGTTTCATTGAGCTCGGATTGATGGGCTACAACATATAAATATTCTTCTTCCATACTATTATTCTCAGCTTTCTACTAATCAAATCTGTACTTTGGCTGCTTTGGCTTCTTATGATAAATGTAAATATATGGCTCTTTGCATAATACCTTTATTCCTTTAACCGTTGGTTTAGGATAGGCAAATACGATTTTTTCCTCTTTTCCTTCTCTACATTTAACCTTAACAGCATCATATTTTTTCTTACCTTTCCACACAGTTACAGTACTACTATTTTCACTTTTAGAAAGTTTTTGTAATTCTTCAGAATTTTTATTGGCATAAAACTGTTTAGTTTCTACTATTTGTTGTCCATATTCACCACGTAATGCATCGGCCATCTTACCACTACCATACAAAAAATAGAAAAGTATTCCCAATGAAATGAAAATATAGCAAATTGTTAATTTAATTACGAACTCACTTTCACATATCGCGGTTAAAACTAGTAGTATTAATCCCAATATAGGCATCAATAAGAAATAAATCAGAATAAAATTACTGTTATTTATCCATACAAGCATTAGACATTATCCTTCATCTTTATATATCAATGTTTCAATGGTTGAACATAACTCAAACATATTCTCATTCCATTGGTAAAAAAGACGATCAATTAAGTCATTCCATTGGTAAAAAAGACGATCAATCAAATCATTAGCATTTTGACTTATAGCATTAAAATTTCGATTTACATTAATAACTTGAAATACAAGATAAATACGCTTTGAATCAATCGGGTTATTCTTAATAATAAGGTTTAGTCCCAATTTACTGCTCAACTTTACTAATCGATACAAATCATCTGACTGTGGTACTACTAAATTATCAAAGACAAGTTGCCAACAGTATTCATTATGTTCAATAGCTACTATTAATCTCTTTTCATTCAATTTAAAATCAAAATCTTCATACCGGTAGAATCCCATCTCATCATTGTAATCACTTTCTACATCATAATGATTTAGATAGTTTTTTCTATTTCCCAGTTTCATTTCTGCATATACGTCCTCAAAATCTTGATAAATAATAAGTTGATCAAGTGAATTTTTATAGCCTTTTTTAATTGCTAACTTACTTTTTTCATACCGCGCATTGGTAGAGCTAAGCAGCCCCAAACGTATCAATCGGTATAATTGAGAATTTTTTGGATGGCTAAACATTTTCAACTTTTTCTTTAAGTTATTCATATTTTTCTCCTACAAGTAACTTGCTTAAATCTCGTGACGCTGCCTTGGCGAATCCTTCTAAGGCTTGTACATTATCTCCAACCGTATACTTAAGTTTGCTACATCGCTTTATTACTTTGAAGTTACCGTTCTCATAGGAAATTATTCCTATACTTCCTATATTCTTTTTTTTCGTCCCAACTAACTTAATCCAGTTAGCTAATTTCTTTGAAGCTACAATATAGTTCTTTTGTCCGAACCGCGATAATGTAGCATTTGAAAGAAAATCAGATTTACTTATTTTTATTTCATAGCAAGTAAAATTGAGTCCATCAAACTCTACATAATCACATCGTTCTTTAGTTTTCTCCTTAAAGTACTGAGACAGAAAAGACACCTCAAAAGCTCCATAAGTACCAATTTTTTGATTAGTACGCTGTAAAAGAGCTAATTTTATTTCTTTAGTCAAACTTGTTTCCATTATCAATCTTTCTCTTCTTTATTTTGTGCGATAGTATATCTACTATTGCCATATTTATCACTAGCATTGGAACCAGTATTAAAATCAAGAATGCCATAACTGTTTGTAAATTCGAAAGAAGGACAAAATAAATGTTTGATTTATTAAAAAACGTTGTGATAGGTATAGAGCTAATAAGACAAAAACCAACTCCAAAGAACGTGATAAAAATCCAGGCTAAGTTATGTCCCCATAGTAAAAGTCTACGTTTATCCTTATCATCAACTTCACCTATGTCACTTATTGAAGTTTTTGTCCCCCTAAATAGTTTTTTCATCTAAGATTCCTCTCTTTTACACACTTTGCCATTTAACTGTAATTGTTTGAATATAGCCATTCCGATCATGGCCAAGGATATAATCGATAACTTGAAGTTCTTTGTGCAAATTAACCCATTCATTAACTTCTTGAATAAAGTCATCAGTTGGTTTTCCATCTCTTTCAAATACGTACAGATTCATGTTTTTTATTTTCCTTTCTACCATACAAACGTTAGAACCATATTTATGTCGGGCACAGTATAGTCTACGTAAGTGAGGTCTTTAGTGAATTTAGTTTTAAACACACCAATATTGCAGTCTAACAATAAAGTTCCATATTTTTTCATCAAATAATGCTTTAATTGGACGGCATGTGTAGAATCTAAACTTTTAATCAAATTAGCTAGTTTTACATAATCGTCAAAAGTTTTTTCATCATTTTTTTTAAAGACTAAGTTTACTTTTTTTATTATTCCTACGTGTGCAGCAAGAGTCAGCACGTTTCTGTACTCAAAAAACTCTTTTTGATGTCTTCCTTCAAAACTAGGCCGATTGGAAGAGCTAAATGGCCGAATGTCACTATCGATTTTTCTAAAAAAATCAAATAAGTTAATTCGCATTTCATGATGACCTTGAGTAGCAAATTTTTTAAGCTTGTCCTCTATAAGTGCAGACAGCCAAATCATACTTCCATCTTTTTCATCGTATTCCTCATCACTTAAAGTTATATTTTTTCTCGCATTATTACTAATACTCTGAAGCTCTTCTCTAAGGCTTATTCCTTCTTTTTCCATTGTTACTTGTTTTTCCTTTTAAATTATTTCTTAAAAACTATATCCATCGAAAACTCACATGCAGTAACGTCTACACTCTGTTTTTTGCTAAAATCTACTTTAATAACAGTCTTTGAAATTCCCTTTATTTGATACAACAAAACATTTTTATTGATTCTAGCTTTTAAAATTATATTTTTAGGATTTTTACCTTTTTCCAAGTTAGGATAAGCATTACAGTATCCAGCTACCGCTAGACGAGCCGCTGCATCAACTTTTTCCATTATTTAACCTCTTCTGTATACTCTTCACACTATTTATCTAAATCCACCTTAGGTGCATTTTGTGCTTGTGAACTTGCTTGATAATAGTTTTCTACATGCATACCCTTTTGTTGGGCAATTACAGAGCTAGGGAAGTTTCGAACCATTTGATTGTAAGTTTGTACTTTCTGAATATAATTACGTCTTTCTACAGAAATACGATTTTCAGATCCCTCTAACTCCACCATTAAGTCGTGAACACGTTCATTAGAGTCTAGTTTTGGATACTTCTCATGAATTACACTAATTAATGCTCCAATGCTGGTATTTAATTCTGTATCAGCCTTTAATTTTTGATTATTACTTTTAGCAGCAGTATAGTTTTCTCGCGCTTTAGCAAGTTCACCAAAAATTTTTTGTTCATTATGCATTTCTCCCCGAACTGAAGCAGTTAAATTAGGAATTAAGTCGTATCTTCTTTGCATAACATTTTCAACTTGTGACCATTGAGCTTCATAATCCTGTTGGGCATTATTTAGACTATTGCCTATGTTGACCCAAGAGGTTACAAAAAATAATATTGCTACTCCGATTACAGTTAAAATTACATATGACTTTTTCATCTTTTTTCTCCCTAACTTTTTATCTAATTTTTTCCTTTAATAAAATCTAACATTATCCTCAAAAGAAATATAAACGGTATTACTCCAAGCGCCAATCCAATGATCAGTTCCATGGTTGATTGCATTAGTTCAGCCATAGTAGCAAATAGATCATCAGGCGTAGTATTTTTCGTATTAGCTTTAGAATCCATTGGTACTTTATCCTTAATCCTTTGCGCTATTAATTTCACTAATTCTTCTGTACCTTGTGAATATGTTTTATGGTGTACTAATTCTTCACCGGCAACGTTTACTGTAGCAGAAGCACCACCGCCACCACTTTGACCATTACCTTTAGTTATGGTTCGACTTTTAGTTTGTTTAGTAAAAGCTTTGACTATAAGTTTATTTAGATAAATATCAGGTAATATACTTTCCATGCCATACCCAGTTTGTACTCGTACTTGATAATCTTCTTTATTAATTACAATCAATACTCCATTGTCCAACTTACCTTTGCCAAAATGATATTTATCAAACATTTTCTGCGAATAATCTGCTATATCTTCTCCTTGGCAATCCTTAGAAGTTATTACAGCAATTACCGGCTTGCCCTTCAATTTATCTAAAATATTATTATTAATATCATTCACGTAATCCTGAGTACTGTCATTGATAATACTGGCCTGATCTAAAACATATGACGGATCTGAAGAAAATAAGCTATCTTGTTCATCAAATTGTAAAAAACTATCTTCATCATCAGCAAAGCATGGTTTATTAAAGATAATTAAGCAAAGTAACGGAGCAAAAATGGTTAAAAAAATTAGACTAAACTTTTGCTTTATACTCATCATTCTTCTTAAATTCCTCAAGAATTTCACTATCTAGCTCTCTTATTAGTCCTTCATTTATTCCTTGCTTAACAGCTAGAATAAAATTTTTAAAAGGATTATTTGTTTCAGACTTTTTTATTTTTATTTTCGTTAATCGATTAGTAAGATAAATTTCTAGTGCTATCTTCTCTGAGAAACTTAAATCCTTAAAATCTTTTTTCTTATTCATTTATCTTTCCTTTATCAAGCAATAGTTATTTAAATTAAAAGTTGGCAGTTCCACCGCCGCCACCAAAATCTCCTCCAAATCCACTTATATCTGAAGAGGAAGAAGAAAAGGAAGAAAAACCTGAATCATAACTAGAGTCATCGGAAAACGAGGAAGAAAAGGCATCACTAGCCAAATTTCCAGCTACTGCTCCTGCTAAAGCGCTAACAAAGGTAGTGCTCCATAAACTATCACTATGATCCTCAACTTCATTTGGACTTGAATTTAAATTGTTATTTTTTATTTGTTTAAGTTGCTGTGCTGCTTGCAATGCGAGCAGCTTAATTGCTGTCCAATTCTTAATTTGAACAAACCCTAAAATTTCAGCTTGCTTTTCCTCTTTTAATCCTAAAAAGTTATCAAGTAATAGCTGTATATTTCTTTCATCACCCTGTTTCCACTCATGATTTGCTAAATCTGTTAATATTAGCTGATCATTTATCTGTTTTATTTCAGCAAAAATAAAATTGTTAGGATTAAAATTAATATTTAGTGTTTCATTCGGGATAATATCAATGGCTTGCTTAGTTTTATGATCCAAATCAGACATAGTTCTACTCTTAATCAAATCCTCTAAAGTTAATAATTCTTGATAGTGACAGTTAAAAGTAGGATCCTGAAGCTCATCAATAAAGTATTCATGAAAATTATTTTTAATTTTATTAATGTCAGTTTTTGCCACACTAATTTCATTATTTATTTCTTCAAAATATCTTTGTATCTTTTCCTTAGCTTCATTGAATTGTGTCTCGGTCATTTTTTTTGCTCGCATATCCTATTCCTCACTCTTATCTTTATTTAAAATTTCCCACACTTCGGCGCTGCTAAGACGAAGATTAAACGTACCATTATTTACAATTTTTTTAACATCTTCACTAATTTCATTTGCCAAAATCAAATTACGAGCCAATATCTTTGGTGATAGCAATTCACTCTTTTCATCATAAAGATCAAAAACTATATCGTTTTTATCTTCGGTCTCCCTTTCATTATCTTCATCATATTTCTCATCTTTTTTATCATTAGATAGTAAAAAAATAGTATCATCAGTAGTATTCATAGCCGCAACTAAGCCATATTTATCTAGTATGTCATTAACATTAGCTAACACTTTTGCTTTCTCTTTAGAACTTTTTAGAATTATTAGTACCATAACAGTAATAACAGTAATGACACCAATGAGACCTACCCATAGAGCTACTGAAAACGGATCCTCAAATTTTTCTTTCTGTTGACTCGGTGAAAGAAGTGTATCTGATTTTTGTTGGAGTCTTTGACTCGTTTGTTTAACAATGCTTAGTACTCCTGCATTCCAATCATTTTGATGAAGTTCTTCTTTGGTTTTTCCTGAAATTAACGTATTAATGTAATCATCTGGTAACACATCTTCAACGCCATATCCTGTATCCATTCTTACTTTGCGATCTTTTGTTGCTATAACGAATAAAATCCCATTATTCCAATCTTTTCGACCAATATGATACTTTTGTGCCTGTTCTTGAGCATAGTCTTCAATTGCTTCATCACCAGTCGTTTTAACGGTAATAACAGCAATTTCAGGATGTCCTGTTACTTTCGACAAGTCACTTTCATTAATTTGCGTAATTTCTTCTACTGTTTGCTGATTCAATACTCCTGCTTTATCCATTACATATGTACTCGCATATGTAGTTTTGCTAGACAGTATTAATGACAAAGTTGCTAATACCGTTAGGATTAAACCTAATATAATTTTTTGATTATTATATTTTTTGCTTATAGAATCCATCCGTTTTCACCATATTACTGATTAAATCGTACTTTCATACTGTTATTTACATAAGCTCTACCATTTTGATAGTCAAAACTATAACCAGGTTGCACGTTGAAAATATATACGTTAAAGTTCAGCATTCCGTCAGTTGAAACTGCTTGAAGATTAACACCTCGTGCCATTTTTTCTGTACCACGAAAAATTGGAGTTGCTTGATAAATAACCTTCTGTCCCGAATACATAGCTTCTCTAACTTGGTTTTCGTAGTAGGTTTGAACATTTTGATTCGTATAAGCAGTTTGAGTAAATAAATTCTTAGGATTATCTAAATCACCATTGGATTTGCCGGTGTATTTACCAAATTTATTTATGCCATTTGATAGAGAATAAGCGATTAAGTGACCACGATTATAAATCTCTTGACCAGGTCGATTACCATGCCAACCTGTTGGTCTCCATGTTTGTCTCGTTCGTTTACTATGTTGAACTAAATTCTTACTATCAAGATATGCGGTCACAGAAGAACTAGTTCTATTCAGAGAGTCAAGATTTTGATAAAAAATTTGATTTTTTATCCATTTCGTCTTAAGTGTTGAATTGTTTTTATTCACAAAAACCACAACATTTTCTCCACTTTTATAATTTAAAGCAGCTAGTTTTTGATATTCTTTTTTATCTAAACCGCCTAAAGATTGATATTGCTTTGTGCTACTTTCAGTAGAATTTTGTCCCTGATTGATAAAAGAGCAGCCAGAAGCAAACATGGTAATTGCTGCTAAAGCTGCTGCTAACCTTTTTAACTTCATTTTCTGTTTTAATTACCTCTTATTTGTCATTATTCCTTTTATCTCTTTCAGATTTTTCTATTACCAGTAGCTCAAGTAATTGTTTCTTAATTGCAAAAGGATATTCTTTAAATAGAAAGAGACCTATCGCAATGGAACAAGAAAGTCCTATAGCGAACATTAATACTCCTATAGTTCCAATAATTCCTGTGTTTGTCATAAGGAAATGACCTATCACACTTAAAACGCCCATGATCAATGCTATTATGAATAAATTGTTTATTGGCTTCTCTTCTTTCTTTAAAGATTCTGAAACCCAAATATGGACATATTCGTCCTCGTCCATACAATTAGGTGGTAATAGAAAATAATAATTAGAAGAAAGCCTAATATTCTTTTTAATAAACCCTTTTTTTATCATTTTGGCATCAAAAATTGATTCAAGTGTATCCTTGATGACTCCCATTGTTTCATTTTCAAACATATCAAATGTCCAATCGTATAGATCGTGCTTATTTGCCATATCATCCATTTTTAAATCTAAAAAACAACGTTTTGCTAATGAATTGATAATAATATCTTCAATATCATTTTCTAAAACTATAACCCCATAAGTAGATTCTGGAATTTTAGCATTCTGTCTAATTGCATGATCTATTACTCCGTCATCTAATAGAGAATCGTACCAATCGTCTTTTTCATGAATCACGGATTGCGTATACTTCTCAGCTTTATCAAGTAGCAATTCTTTTTTTTTACGCAGATTTATCATCTTTTCTTCTGCATTTGTATCCATATGTGTCACTATTGCCATTTCTTCCTCTCCTGAGCACTATAATTAATAAGCCTATTTATGTGAAAAACCATAATAGATGCAAATACAATTACTAATAAAGCAATTCCACCATTTGCATGTCCACGAAAAACAGTGATCAAATAGAGTATCAAAAGCAAGATTGCTATAATATCATCTACAAACATCATTAAAAAATGTGGATACTTAAACTTTTTCATTTTTCCATTCCCCCTGAGTATCGATTTTTAGAACTTCATGTACCATTTAGAATCTAAGTAGTATAAAGCAGCATTAGGAATATCATGCCAGCAATATTTATCTTTTGCTGTTTTAATATACAGTCCATTTTTTCTTAGCTCATTAATCTTTTGTTTATTACTACTATGAGTGTTGAGACCAAAATAATTGAAAATACTTCTTAATGTATTTGAAAACATTAATGCAGTTCCATTTTTGTTGGTAATTTTGTAAACAAAGTTAGGTTTAGGAGTTAAATTATTTTCTTTTAAAATCCTCTGGACGTGTCTCTTGGTAATTCCAATTCGTTGACTAATTTGACTAACGTCGTAACCCTTTTCAAGTAGCATCAGAATTTTTTTCTGCCGTATAACAGCTGCTGGCTCTGATGTTTGAAGATCAATAATTTTCTCACCAATCTTTTGTAACTCTTTTAAGTTATCATCATTATCTGGTGCATCTAGAACGGTTCTGTATCTTCTTTCAACCTCTCCCAACAACTTAAGCAGATTATTATCCGAACTAGAGTGTAGAATACGTCATTCCTCCTCCATCTAAATCCCATTAAATCCTAAAACGGTACATCCAAATCGTTATCTTCTAATCCAAAATTTAAATCATTAAAATCTGGTGTTGATGTAGAACTTTCACTTTCAACGGTTGAAGTATTAGTCTTATCTTCGTTTTCTAAACTTCGACTCATATCTTGATCAACACTATCACCTGTCGGTACAGCTGGAGTAGTGTTTGGTTTGTCACTGTCTTGTTGCTTTGGTCGAGCAAGCAAATCAATAGAATGAGCAACCACTTCAGTTATGTATCTTTTTTCTCCTTGTTTAGTGGTGTAAACATTTGAAGTTAGCTTTCCACTTACTCCAATCAAGGTTCCTTTTTTAGCCCACTGATGACAGACTTTGGCCCAATTTCCCCAAGCAACAATTCTGATAAAATAAGCTACTTCGTTGCCGTTTTTGTCCCTATGGTCATTTACTGCCAAGTTAAAACTTGCTACTGATTGACCGGACTTAGTTGTAGATAATTCGATATCTTTAGTAACGCGTCCAGTTAAATTGACACTGTTCATAATCATTTCTCCCGTCTTTAATACTTCTACTTTATTTCTTCCATCCATTTTTGACCTTGGGCGGTAAATTTATCTCTCAAGGATGGTACATTAAGATCATATTTGTAGTAGTCCATTGGTCTTTTACCAATTTTTTTAGCCAAATCATCAATTGTTTCGCTATACCATTTATCTACTTTATCTACTGGTATCTCTGAAAGACTTTCCATAAATCCATCTATGGCTCGTTGATCAAGAGATACCAGAGATTGACTATCATATTGCACTCTGTCTTCAGCTGAAAATAAAGATAGTCCTGTATCTATATCTACTAGGACGGCCATCAATACTAGAGATTGACCTTTTTTAAACCTTTTATTTTTCTCTTTCCAATTAGTTTGAATATGGGCAATTCCTAAATCTTTGTGCAAGACATTAATATCAACACTGACCATCGGCAATTTGACAAATTTCTCCAGATTATCAGCCCATAGATAAGCTAGATAGCCATACTTCCCCATATCAATTCTTATTGGTTCCATTTCCCATATCCATAAATTCTCCAGGTGCCCAAGCATGTTCCATGGATAGCAAGTCCGGATCATTAACATCAATTACATGAATTTCTTCTGGTCTCTCAATTGTTGCTTTAATAATATTCAACTTTTCCTTATAAACCAGTACAGGATTAGGATGGCCTATCAGATATTGATTATTATTTATATATCTAGTAAGCGTTTCATTATCCAAATCGATTAGTGTTTCTTTCTTTCCGTCCCAATCGGTCCAGACATAGTCCAAAGGGGTACCTGTATTTATATCGACTAAAACAGCAGATACTTTTTTAGCAAGAATTCCATCAAATAAATGAACTATTCCTAAAGTGATATCTTTTATGCAACTTAATTCAATTCCAGATATGACTACTTTTTCATACTCATGCTCATCAGGCATGTACAACCAACCCAAATAAATTTTTCCAGTCCATTTTGATTCCAGACGTTTTTCTATTGAACTCATTAGCTTACCTCCATAATTTTGCTACCAATATTTTTAGTGTGAACTTTCCCGTGCAAATGACTAACGTATTTACACCCTGTCGGAAGTTCAATCCAATATGCTTTAATTGGCTGTACCAAGATCCCATCTTTTCCAAGTTCATTTTGATCTTTGTATTTAAAATCAAAATACTGATACGCATCTCTCATGTCTGTAACGTAGAGCTGAAATTTTCGATTAAAGGTAAAAAGTGCC
>ERZ778518.189-NODE-189-length-63890-cov-9.650881_pt1 | contig 63890 bp, 52 predicted proteins | sample MGYA00510340_ERZ778518 | MGnify/ENA primary metagenome ERZ778518 (study PRJEB29527, sample SAMN07138967) | mouse gut metagenome | material: feces | host: mouse | place: China:Nanjing | collected 2016-01-25 ...
ATATTTTTATTCTTGCATCGAAGAATCCTTTGAATAAAGCAATGTAGAAAGCTGAAAGGGCTGAACTGTTACAATTTAATAGAAAAGCTGCAAAAATAGCTAGATTTTTTTCTGTAAGATGTTTATAATGAATATATACTATGATTAATTGTGCAGGAGGGCAGAAAATGGAAAATAATCTGTTATTTATCAACCAGAATAAAGATATTATCCAGGAGTTTCTAGCTGCCATGGAAGGAAAAGAGGTTCCTTTGGAGATAGATACGGCTGACAGTGGATTGGATGCAGCGCTTCTTTTAAATAAGAAATTGTATAAAGTAGTGGTTACAGGTTTGGATTTGCCTACCTATGACGGAACTAAAATTGTTGAGTATTTGAATCAGAATTATCCTGAGACGGTATGCATTGTTTATACCTGGAGGCTGGAATTGGCGCATTTGAAGCTGTTAATCAATGAGCGCAGGGTATTTCGGATTTTTCAGCGGCCCATGGACTATGGACAGATGTATGAAGCCATTGTGGATGGAATTGTTTTGCATGATAAGAACGAAATTAATGCCTTGGATAGAAAGGATTTAGAACGGAATTTAAAGACAGCTTCCTTGCAGGCAGCAGGGATAAAGCAGGCGTTGAAAGGGCATTCAGGAGAAAAGAATGCATTGGTCAAATTATTGTGGTCGTTGCTGGGGATATATCTTGGCGATATTAAGTCAGATATGTCTGATAAGGAAAAAAGGAAGCTTGTGCGCTTTGAAAAGAAGTTAATGTTTGAGATTTTAAATGACAAAGAGAACTCCCTAAACAGTTTGGATGAGCTTCAGGAGAAGATTTATGGACATTTCCATCGGCCCGAGCAGAGGCGGATTGTTAAAATTGAAATTGAGAATGTCCCAGAAACAGTAGAGACGGATTTTTATATCAAATCCCATTTTGTCATTTGGCTTCTTCTCACCAGATTTGCCATGATGTCTTCAGAATATGAAGTGCAGGTGACATTGATTCTTGTGAATCAGAGAAGATTTCGTGTAAGAGTGGAAGGGGCATTTCCAGAGGAACGGTGGGGCCATGTCCATGAAGATGAGACGGCTCGGATGATCACAAGTGTGACACAGACTGTTTTGGAATGCTTTTCCGATCGGTTTACCCAGAGTATTGGGGATGAACGAGTAGTTTATTATATGGAAATCCAGAATTAGGCATTTCACTGTAAGAGTAATCAGAGCAAAGTGGGCAAGCCCGTATCAGCTCCATGAGTATCTCAATCCTTAGGGATTGTAGGGATGGGGAGTTCTTGTGGGTTTGCCCGCTTTGTTTGATGCTGTTATCTATCAGGGGGAGTCATCCGATGGATCAGGGGAATCATCGTTGCCTCCTTCTGGTTCATTTTCTTCGTTAGGTTTTTCTGGCTTATTGGCATTATTATCTTCATCATCCTGTTTATCATCAATCGTATCATCCGTTTTGTTTTCCTCGTTGGATGGCTGATCTAAGTTATCCTCGCTAATGCTAGGAGGGTTAATTTCAGGTATTTCTGGGATGACAGAAACCGCAGTGTGAACGGTACAATAATTTTCCTGGCTCAGGGAATCAGACAGCAAGTAAGGGCCGTCTTCTGTATCTGGGGAGCCGCCGACGATATACACGCCGCCTTGCCTGTTTTCTGGTGGACAGAATTCATTTGCAAGCATACCAGAAGCCGTACAGATGGTAGCGCTTACATGATGGTCACAATATTCGGTAGGAACGGTTCCAGCAGCGAAATATTCCGTCTCTACCATGCTGCCTCTCGGATCGATGTCGCATAGACCTTCCACTGCAAGTTTTCCAGATTTTTTGCATACGACAGCAGTAGTTATTCCTTCAGGCTGGGTAAAATCTTTGTATTCCAAATTTTCATGGAGCCTTCCCATAATATTTTTCCACAATGTTTTGGGATTGGCGGTTAAGACGCTGTCTTGGGGACTGTTGTCGTCGTAACCACACCACACAGAACAGGTATAATATGGCGTAAAGCCTGCAAACAATGCATCTCTGTTTTTGGTTGTGGTTCCTGTTTTTCCGGCAATGGGCATGGTTCCAAAATTGACGGCGCCTCCAGTTCCTACATTTACTACATCCTGCATGGCGGAAGTCAGGAGGAAGGCAGTGCTTTCTTTTAATACCGTATGGGTTTCCTGGGTATTGTCAATGAGCACATTTCCACTGTGATCCAGAATTCTAGTGTAAAATCTTGGTTTTGTGTAGGTTCCTCCATCTGCAATTGTGGCGTAGGCAGCAGTCAGCTCCAAATTGGTTACGCCTTTGGTAATTCCGCCAAGGGACAGGGATTCTACAATATCTTCCTGGGTCAGTGTGGTAAAACCAAAATTTTGCAGATAATCATAGCCGGTCTGAGGAGAGATATCTGCTAAGGTTTTGACGGTTACCACATTGATGGATTTGGTAATGGCGTATCGGATGGTGGTAAATCCCCGATAACTGTTGTCATAGTTACGCAGGGAGGTTCCATTAGAATAGGAAAAAGGAGCATCATCCTGAACCGTGGCCAGCGTCATTCCAGCGGTGTCCAATGCAGGGGCATAGGCAGCCAGAACCTTAAAGGTTGAGCCAGGCTGTCTGGCGGTATCAGTGGCGCGGTTCAGGGTCCGGCTTCCGGTTTTATCTCCCCTTCCGCCCACAATTGCCTTTACATCTCCCGTATATTGATCCATAATGGTAACTGCTGCCTGGGGTTGTAAGGTAAATACTACAGACTCCCCATTCTCTACGATTCTGTCCCCAGGTTCTAGGATTTCTGCTTTGTAAGCGTCGATCGCTGCCTGTGCTTCCTCCTGACTGGAAAAATTCAGGGAGTACTCCGGTGTAGATGCGCTATAATAAGAAATCATAGTTTGCTCGCTGTAATTTTTTATTGTGCCGTCCTTTTTTTCAACGGTAAGACGGTAGGAGAAGGAGTACTGAGGGGCAGTGGAATAATTTTCAAGATTGTTGACTTCTTCATCACAAATCTTTTGAATTGACATATCCTGCGTGGATTCGATGGTCAGCCCGCTATTGTAAATGGCCTTGTAAGCCTGGGTGTCTGTGTATCCTTTCTTTTCCACTAAATCCTGGACAACCTGGTCAATGGTAGCATCTACAAAATATGAGTTTGGATTGTCTACGGCGTATTCAATATTGACCTGTTGAATTCGGGAGTAGACGTCATCCTTTAATGCTTCCTCGTACTGGCTCTCAGAGATATATCCCTGGTCCTTCATATTTTTTAGGACTTGTTTTTGCCTCTTTTTGTTTTCCTCTGGATGACTGACTGGGTTGTATGCTGAGGGATTTTTAGTGATTCCTGCAATTACTGCTCCTTCAGAAAGAGTTAATTCGGAAACATCCTTACCAAAATAACGCCGGGAGGCAGATTGTACGCCAAGGGTATTTTGCCCAAGGTTGATGGTGTTTAGATAATTTTCCAGTATCCAATCTTTGGATTTTACTTTGCTTAGCTCCACCGCAAGATACTGTTCCTGGATTTTACGCTTTACTTTGTCCATACCAGTTTGGTTGGTCCAGCCTTCAAACACATTATTTTTCAAAAGCTGCTGGGTGATGGTGCTGGCACCCTGCTTAAAATGAAACCCATTGGCAATACCGGTAAAGCCAGCACGGATGATACCCTTTAGGTCGATGCCGTTGTGTTCATAGAAACGTTCATCCTCAATAGCAACAAAAGCGTGCTGTAGGTCTTTGGGAATCTCATCCAATGTTACATAGACCCGGTTAGAGCCGGAAGCTACCAGCTTTGCAGTTTGATTTCCCTGGTTGTCCAACACCACAGAAAGGTAACCAGTAGGAGTTGGATCGATGTCAGAAATATCAGGAGCGGAATCAATGATGCCTTTGAAGATTCCAATCCCAGCACAGCCGCCGACTACAATAACAGCTATAAAGCAGATGAGCAGTGTTTTAAAGAAAATAACTGAAAATTTTTTGCGCACCAGCGAAGCGGTGGAAGTGATTTTCTTTTCTTTCCGGGACACGTTTTTCTTTCCATATTTCATAGTGAGCCTCCTTTACAAAGAAAATACGCGGAGAATGCGCTGTGCACATTCTTTTTTCTATAAAAAATAGAGCAGATATTATTTCTTAGTATCTGATTTATCACAGTATTATAACAAAAAAGAGCTGTTAAATAAAGAAAAAATTTTCCAGAAAGGAGAATAGCAGTAAAAATCAATGGTTCCGCATGCTGATGTGCCAGGGGCGGCAATGTAATGATATGGATACCTTATTTCAAATAGAAAAATAATCGGAAAGCCTGAGGATTGAATTGAAAAATCTTTCTTACAATGTTATACTATAATGAAAAAAGAAAAGGAGAAGAATATTATGGCAAGATTCACTTTACCAAGAGATATCTATCATGGAAAGGGATGTTTGGAGGAGCTGAAAAACTTAAAAGGAAAAAAAGCAATCCTTGTAGTTGGTGGAGGTTCTATGAAACGCCAGGGTTTCCTGGACAAGGCAGTGGACTATCTGAAAGAAGCAGGTATGGAGGTAGAGCTTTTTGAAGGAGTAGAGCCAGATCCTTCCGTTGAGACTGTAATGAAGGGTGCAGAAGCTATGCGGGCGTTTGAGCCTGATTGGATTGTTTCCATGGGTGGTGGTTCCCCGATTGACGCTGCTAAGGCTATGTGGGCATTTTATGAGTACCCAGATACCACGTTTGAAGATTTGTGCATTCCTTTTAATTTCCCAGAGCTGAGACAGAAAGCAAAGTTCTGCGCAATTCCTACCACATCAGGAACAGCAACAGAAGTTACTGCTTTTTCTGTTATTACAAATTATCAGACAGGTGTCAAATATCCATTGGCTGATTTTAATATTACACCAGATGTTGCAATTGTAGATCCTGACCTTGTAGCAGGTCTTCCAGCAAAGCAGGTTGCTTACACAGGAATGGACGCACTGACCCATGCAATTGAAGCATATGTTTCCACATTGAACTGCTCATTTACAGATCCCCTTGCATTGCAGGCAATTGAGATGGTTCTGGATTATCTGCCAGCATCTTACGATAACGACATGACAGCAAGGGAAGAGATGCATTATGCACAGTGTCTGGCTGGAATGGCATTTTCCAATGCATTGTTAGGGATCGTGCATTCCATGGCTCATAAGACAGGCGCAGCATTCTCAACAGGACATATTCCGCATGGATGTGCGAATGCAATTTATCTGCCATATGTGATTAAATATAATGCAAAGGATCCGGTAGCTGCAAAACGGTATGCTGAAATTGCACGCAGAATGGGACTTCCTGGTACTTCTGAGAAAGCTCTGATCAATAGCCTTTGTGCAAAAATTGATGCTTTCAATGTAAAACTCAATATTCCAAAGACACTGAAAGAATTTGGAATCAATGAGGACGAGTTCAAGGAGAAAGTTTCTGGTATTGCAGAACGTGCAGTTGGAGATGCATGTACAGGCTCCAATCCAAGAGAAATTGATCCAGCAGTTATGGAAAAATTGTTTACTTGTACATATTATGGAACAGAGGTTGATTTCTAAATTTTCATAAAGAATCGTTCATTGCGAAGCTTATATATTTAGAAGTTTCGCAATGGACGAATGATATTACTCCAGAAAGAGGATGTAAAAAATATGTCAATAAAAGCATTATACCAGGGGAAAACGGGAGAGATTGTGGAAAAAAAATCCCGGTTTATCGCCAACTTAAAAGAAATTGAATCAGAAGAGGAAGCCCTCGCATTTATTGGGGAAATGAAAAAGCAGTATTGGGACGCACGGCATAACTGCTATGCGTTTGTAGCTGGGGAAAATCATAATCTGCAACGATGCAGCGATGATGGAGAACCTGCTGGGACAGCCGGGAGGCCCATGTTGGATGTGCTTTTAAAAGAAGATATTCATAATGTAGTAGTGGTGGTAACCCGGTATTTTGGAGGAACGCTTTTAGGAACCGGCGGATTGGTGCGGGCGTATCAGAAAGCAGTTCAGGAAGGGCTTCGCAACAGCATTGTGATTGAAAAAATGCAGGGACGTTCCCTTAAGATTGACAGTGATTATACTGGAATTGGAAAAATTCAATATATTCTGGCCCAGAATCAGATGACAGTAATGGATACCAGTTACACCGATAAAGTAGTAACAGAGGTTATGGCGCCAGTAGAGAAGCTGGAATCTTTGAAACGGGATATTACGGAAGGAACCAATGGAACAGCGGGGTTTCAGGTGGGAGATTTGGTAGAATTTGCATTGATTGAGGGAAAAGTAAAAATTTTTTAAAAAAGTACTTGCAATTATGATGAAACTCGTATATAATACATTTTGTTGAGAACAATGGCCCATCGCCAAACGGTAAGGCAACGGACTCTGACTCCGTCATTTCAAGGTTCGAATCCTTGTGGGCCAGCTCGGAACCCATCACAATGCGTGATGGGTTTTTTATTCTATAGGAAAGACCTTGTCATGTAAAAGTGTCTTTCGATGGAATAAAAATAATATGGGCGGGGTCTGTCCCAGCGAAGCGAGGGTACTCGCACAAGGGGGCAAAGGGTTGCTTCGCAGTTATGGAGGAAGATATGTACAGTTTTGAAAGCAGAGTACGTTATAGTGAAGTGGATAGTGAAGGATATATGACATTAAATTCCGTACTGGATTATTTTCAGGACTGCAGTACTTTCCAGTCGGAAGAACTGGGAGTAGGGCTGGAATTTTTGATGGCGCGGAATCTGGCATGGGTATTGACTTCTTGGCAAGTGGAAATCAAGCGGTATCCGGTTTATGGAGAGAACATTACTGTTAGTACATGGCCTTATGATTTTAAAGGATTTTTCGGTTATCGTAATTTTCTCATAAAAGGAAAAGAGGAAGAGATCTGTGCATATGCCAATTCTATTTGGGCGCTGCTTGACTTGTCCAGCGGCAAGCCTGCAAGGATCTTACAGAAGATGATAGATGCATATGAGTTTTTGCCGCAGTTTCCCATGGAGGCGTCCTCCAGGAAAATTCTTTTGCCCAAAAATATGGAGGCAAAGGAGCCATTTCCGGTGCATAAGTATCATATTGATACAAACCGTCATGTGAATAATGGAAAGTATGTGAGTATGGCCCAGGAATATCTGCCCCAGGGAGTTCAGGTAGGAAAAATGAGAGCGGAATACCGCAAGGCGGCTGTCTATGGAGATATGGTGTATCCTTTTGCCATACCGGAAGAAGAAAAGATGATAGTGAATTTGGCGGATGGGGAGGGAAAGCCTTATGCAGTCATAGAATTGGAGGAGAAGAGATCATGCAGTTAGGAGAAAAACAAAAACTTATTGTAGTAAAAGAGGTGGAATTCGGTGTTTATCTGGCAGAGCGCAAGGAGGATGAGACCAGAGTGCTGCTTCCAGCAAAGCAGGTGCCTCAGGGAATGGAACTGGGAGATGAAATAGAGGTTTTTTTGTATCGGGATTCCAAAGACCGTATTATTTCAACCACACAGGAGCCGAAATTGAAAATGGGGGAGGTAAAGCCTCTGAAAATAATATCTGTTCAGAAAATCGGGGCGTTTTTAGATTGGGGCTTGGAAAAGGATTTGTTTCTTCCTTATAAAGAACAGATTGGGAAGGTACGAGAGGAAGATGAGATACTGGTAAGGCTTTATATTGATAAAAGCGGGCGTCTTTGTGCAAGTATGAAAGGAATCTATGAAATATTGGAAACAGATTCTCCTTACCGGATTGGAGATATGGTAAAAGGGCGCATCTATGAGTTTAGTGATAATTTTGGCGCTTTTGTGGCTGTAGATGATCGATTCTCAGGATTGATTCCTCGCCATGAGGATCATAGTTTTCTTCGGATTGGAGATGCGGTAGAGGTCAGGGTAACAGGGGTGAAGCCAGATGGGAAACTAGATTTGACCCTTCGCCAAAAGGCTTATTTACAAATGGATCAGGATGCATTGCGGGTGATGGAGCTCCTTGAGGAATATGATGGAGAGCTTCCTTTTAATGATAAGGCGTCCCCAGAAGTTATCATGCAGGAAACAAAAATGAGTAAAAATGCATTTAAACGTGCAGTAGGGCATTTATACAAAGAGAGAAAGATTGTAATTACAGGCAAAAGTATCCGAAAGATATAGGAGGGACTTTCCATGTCCGAGAATAAAAGAGTAAATCGTGTGTTTTTGATAACCATTCTGCTTTATGTGGGAACAAGCCTGGGAATGAGCTTGTTGGCACCCTATATTCCAGCTTTGGCGGGAATGTCTAATTATGCGTCTATTTTCTTGTCTCAGGCGTTGATTTTTCTGCCAGGCTTTCTTTATTGTAAAAGGAAAGAGACAGGGATTCGGGAGTTTCTTCCATATCGAAAGATCAATATTGCGTCGGTGGTTTTGGTGATCATATGTACCTATTTGATGTATCCATTGATTATTGTGTTAAATGCCATTTCTATGATTTTTACCACTTCAGGATCAACAGCAGTCATGGATATGATGCAGGGGCAAAGCTTTATCTTAAGCTTGTTGTTTACTGCGGCGCTTCCAGCATGTGTGGAAGAATTTATATTTCGGGGCGTTTTATTCCAGACTTATAAAAAAAGCAGAATGTTTCCAGCCATTTTGCTCAGCGGATTTTTATTTGGATGTGCTCATATGAACTTGAACCAGTTCGTCTATGCATTTGCTCTTGGTATCTATCTGGCATTTCTAGTGGAAGCTACTGGAAGCATATTTAGCTCTATGGTTGCCCACTTTACATTAAATGCTACCAGTGTAGCAATGACATTCTTTTTGCCCATACTCTATGGTCAGTTGGGAATTGAGCAGGAGATGTCAGTTCAGGCAGGCGGTTTTGCAGCGAATATGGAGAATAGTGAATTGCTCCTGTTTCTCATGGGTATTACAATCTGGGGAATTATTGCAGTGGGTACTACCTGTGCTGCAGTAGGGCTCTATATTGCCATTTGTAAAATTAATCATCGGTGGGATTATGTAAAGCATATGTTTTCTGGAGGAACCAGGGAGAAAATAATTACGGTTCCAGTGATTTTGGCTATATTGGTTTCTTTTGCGATGATGGGAATGTATATTTATCTAGAGCGAGCAGTGTAAGGGATAAAGGGATAGAATCCTGCTATCGGTGAGGCGGGATTCTATCCCTTTGTTGGAGTATTAGATGGAAATGTCAATGTTTCCGCCGATGTGGGGATTTACAGACTGTTCCATGAGCTTTAACATGGAATCGCCCATAGTTTCCATCGTATCCAATTGTTTACTTAGCATGATGGCGCCAAAATCATTGGCTACGCTAGTCATGCTTAAAGCAGTTGATAAAGAAGCAATATCCATAACAGTGCCTCCTTTCTGTGAGAATTATCACGTGTTTATTATGGCATGAAGGAGGGGAAAAATCAATACAGAATGCAATAATGACAAGATTCGAGAGAATATCGTAATATTTTTGTAAAACTTTACAGTTGACATAAAGCCTTCCCCTTGTTATAATAAATTCCGTAATAAATTCGTAATAAATGAAGAATCCGCGAAGGGCTTTCGAAAGATATGGAAGTCGCAGACTTCATTAAGAAAGAATAATGAGAATAAAAATGGAATTAAGGTATGGAGGGTCATATGAATAGAAATTCAATCAGAAGGGCAACAACATGTTGTTTAACAGCAGCAGTCGTACTTACAAGCAGTTCTTTTATCTCACACGCATCTGTAAGCGCTGGAGCAGGAGATTTACTTTCCTCAGCACAGGAAGTACAGACAGAGGATAATCAAGAAGGTTCTGTAACCGCAGGTGTAACTGAGATTTTTGCTAATTCTCTTGCACCGAAGCAGGAAGCAATTGATACTTCTGGAAATGAAGATAGCAAGGATGGAGAAGGCGCTGCAAAGACAGAATACGATGATATCGCAATTGCCCAGGTTGATAATTATGTAAATGTTCGTTCTGTTGCTGGAGAAGACGGAGAAGTTCTTGGGAAATTATATAACAATTCCGCATGTACCGTATTGGGAACAGAAGGCGATTGGTATAAGATTCATTCTGGTAATGTAGAAGGGTACATAAAGGCAGAATTTCTTGTTCTTGGTAATGCAGAGCTTGCGAAATCTGTTGGGTATAGAGTTGCAGATGTGACAACCGATAATTTGAATGTTCGTTCTGATTCTAGTACAGAGTCAGAGGTTTTAGGACAAGTTCCTCAGGGTGAGAAGCTCAGCGTAGTAGAAGAGAAAGACGGCTGGGTGAAGGTAGCAATTGAAGAAGGAGATGGCTGGGTATCCGGTGAATTCGTAAATTGCAGCACAAATTATGTAGTAGCAGAATCTAAAGAAGAAGAAGAAGCTCGTTTGAAGAAAGAGGAAGAAGAGCGTAGAGCAGCAGAAGAAGCTGCAAGAAGAGCAACAAGGTCTTCTAGCTCCAGTAGTTCCTCAGGATCTTCCTCCTCATCCTCTTCATCCTCTTCAGGAGAAAGCAGAAGCTATGCTCCCCCAAGTGGTGGAAGTGGACAGGCAGTTGCAGATTATGCATGTCAGTTTGTAGGTAATCCTTATGTTTATGGTGGAACAAGTCTTACAAACGGCGCAGATTGTTCTGGATTCGTAATGAGTGTATATGCAGCATTTGGTGTAGGTCTTCCTCATTCCTCCAGTGCACTGGCAGGTGTAGGATATGGTGTGAGCGCAGACGCTATGCAGCCAGGTGACATTGTATGTTATAGTGGACATGTTGGAATCTATGTTGGCGGAAATACAATTGTACATGCAAGTACAGAAGCTACAGGTATCAAGTATACCTCTCCAGCTAACTATAGAACGATTGTAGCAGTAAGAAGAATTTTCTAAGAAAATCATACATAAAGGGGCTGTCGCACTAAGCAATTAGTGCGCAGCTCCTTTTCTGTGTAAAAAAATACAGCCGGACTTCGCAAAATCCGGCCGCTGGTGTAAAATATAAGTATGCAAACTCTTATATCATTACACAAGAATTATACTTTGAACGGGGAAGGATATCAACTAAAACTTCCTTTAAATTTAGAAACAATCATTCCAGCAGATGATTCTGTGCGGTTGCTCAGTCAGTTTGTGGAGGCCATGGATTTAACTGACTTATATTCTACTTACTCGGAAGTTGAAGTGCACTTGTCTGCTTTATTTCTATAGGAAAGACCTTGTCACATGAAATGGTGAAAATTTCCATTATATTGGTGAAATGTCTTACAATTGTTGTTATTTTCTAAAATAGATTTTTCATGAAAACAGGGTAAGGGGATGCTAATTTTACGTTGAAAAAAAGTGCACAAAATTATCCAATCGCAGATAAAATTATCCAAAAGTTATCCACATAAAAAGACAGCGAAAAATCCAAAAATCTGAGTTATACACGGAGTTATCCACATTATCCACAAATATTCATGTGAATAACCAGGTTTACATAGGAAAAGAAAGAAACATTTGTTTTGTGAAGTTGTAATAAAGTTGATGATTTTGAGAAAAAATAGAAAAAAGCATTGACTTTTAAAAAAACAAAAAAAATATATTTTACAGCAAAAATGTCAGTCAATTTTAAACGTGATTGGTAATCAGCTTTTCCATGGGACAAAAGCTGTAGAGGAATCGCAAAAGGATAGTTGAAAAATTTTCCTTCATTTGGTATACTTCTAAAGTACTTTCCAAACACCTACGCCAGAATTTTTGGCGGACCATAAACAGAAGCAGGTGCTATATGATTAAAAAGATAGAGATACTAGGAATGACTCTGGATAATTATACGGTAAAAGAAGCAATGCTCCAAGTTGAGGGATTTTTGAATAATTCAGTGATGAACACGATAGAGACTATTTCCATGGAAACGCTGGTGAAAGCCCAGGAAGACAAAGAATTAAAAGAATGTATTGAAAGTCTTGATTTGACCATAATCAGTGATAAAGAAATCTTAAAGGCTGCAGAAGAGAATTCTACCCAGCGTATACAGGAAACTTCGGAAAATCTGTTTCTGGAGGAGTTTATGAAACGGGCGGCTCGTAATAACAGGACAGTTTATTTGTTAGGAGATACCAGTGAACAGTTACTGGCATTGGAGGAATTTTTAAAAGAGAATTACGATAGAATCAAGGTGTCGGGGAGTTATGCTTTGTCTGATTGCATTGGGGATTATGATACAGTAATTAACGAAATCAACATTGCAGAACCAGATGTGCTAATCTCTGTGTTATCTACGCCATGTCAGGAGTATTTTTTAAAGGCCAACAGGGAAAAATTTAATGTGAAGATCTGGTATGGGCTTGGAAATCAGTATGCGGTGAAAAAGGGTGTATCCGAGGTAGCCGGATTTGCAAAAAAGCTAATTCAAAAGGGTATGATGCACAGTATGTTGGTACGTTATCACAAAAAAGATGAGTGAGGGAATAGAATGGAGAGATTTTTTGCTTATAAGCGGAAACCGCTGTTTATATATTTGGTAATTGTTGCAGGAACAGGCTTGCTGGCATTTGCCATCAAATGTATTTTTGATCAGATTAGTATGGTAACCGGAGGGTTTACAGGGCTTTCTATCCTGTTGAAGGATCTAACAGGATTTTTTTATGAAGGCGGCATTCCTCTTTGGTTTGCCAATCTTGCGTTGAATATACCTGTGTTTCTCCTTGCATGGAAAATCAAAGGTAAGCAGTTTATTGGACGAACGGCGATTGCTACTGCCCTGCTTTCTCTTTGGTTGTATATCCTTCCAGAGCTTGATTTTGTAGGTGGGGATTATATTCTGGCAACTGTATTTGGCGGCGTTCTTTCTGGCGTATCTATGGGAATGATTCTTTGGGCGAATGCTACTACAGGCGGAACGGAAATGGTAGCCTCTTTGGTTCAGTGTAAGCTAAAGCATTATTCTGTGGCGCAGATTATGCAGGTGCTGGATGGAATGGTTGTGCTGGTAGGGCTGTATGTGTTTGGACTACGTCCCTCTATGTATGCCATTGTGACCATTTTTATTTCATCAAAGGTGACAGATACGATTTTGGAAGGTATGAAATTTTCCAAAGCGGCTTATATTATTACAGATAAATATGAAGAGATAGCCAAAAGAATCATGGAGACATTAGACCGGGGAGTCACGGGATTGGAAGGCAGAGGGATGTACTCTGGAGAAAGAAAGTGTATGCTTTACTGTGTAGTGTCAAAGAAACAGATTGTCCTTTTGAAAGAATTGGTACACCAGATAGATAGAAATGCCTTTGTGATTGTGGGAGATGTAAGGGAAGTATTGGGAGAAGGATTTATTGAGTCTAGTGAGCATTGAAAAAGATTTGTGTACTATGACTAGGGAAAAAAGGGCAATATTTAGAAAAAATTGAGGAAATGCATAAAAAAATATGGATTTCCTCTTTCTTTTTTTGTGTTATTGCATTAAAATACATATGGAGTTGGTTTGTTTTCCTAAAATACATGAGATATAATTGTGAAAGTTGACTGAAAATTATGCACAAAAAGCAAAAAGCAGAAATCAAAAATTGCTGGAAAAGGAACTGTAGGTAAGATAGAAGGGAAAAGGAGTGAAGCAAATGATTTCGAATCAAATACTTCAAAGTACGATTGATGGATTAAAAGGAATTACTAGAACTGATTTATGTATTATTGATACGGAAGGCAAAGTATTGGCAACAACTTTTCAGGATACAGAGAATTATACGGCGGCGGCGCTTGCCTTTGTGGAGTCTCCGGCAGATAGTCAGGTATTCCTTGGATGCCAATTTTTTAAGGTGTTTGATGAGCATCAGCTGGAGTATATTCTTCTTGCAAATGGCGATAGTGAGGATGTTTATATGGTGGGGAAAATTGCCAGTTTTCAGATACAGAATCTTCTGATTGCCTATAAGGAACGATTTGATAAAGATAATTTTGTAAAAAACCTGCTTTTGGATAATCTGCTTCTGGTGGATATTTATAACCGTGCAAAGAAGCTGCATATTGATACAGAAGCCAGGCGTGTGGTATTTATTATAGAGACAAACCGGGAAAAAGAAGGGAATGAGCTGGAGAAGGTTCGAAGCATTCTGGGGGGAAAGTCCAGAGATTTTGTGACGGCAGTAGACGAGAAAAATATCATTGTTGTAAAAGAAGTCATGGAGAATGAAGGACATGAGGAATTGAATAAAACGGCAGAGATGATTTTGAGTCTGTTCTATACAGGGGATGATATGGAAATTCACATCGCTTATGGAACCGTTGTAAATGAGATCAAAGAGGTCTCCCGCTCTTACAAGGAGGCAAGGATGGCCTTGGATGTGGGAAAGATTTTCTTTGAAGAACGTCATGTAGTTGCGTATTCGACCCTTGGAATTGGCCGTTTAATTTACCAGCTTCCAATTCCTCTGTGCAAAATGTTTATCAAAGAGATTTTTGATGGGAAATCTCCCGATGAGTTCGATGAAGAGACCTTGACTACAATCAATAAATTTTTCGAAAATAGCTTGAATGTTTCGGAGACCTCCAGACAGTTGTATATTCACCGGAACACGCTGGTGTATCGGCTGGATAAGCTGCAAAAAAGTACAGGGCTGGATCTTAGGGTATTTGAGGATGCCATTACTTTTAAAATTGCATTGATGGTAGTGAAATACATGAAATATATGGAATCATTGGATTATTAGGCGTAAGGCCCAGGATGGAGGTATCTATGATAAAACTTGAAAATGTCAGCAAGGCTTATTCCGCAGGGATTCCTGCATTAAATGATGTGAGCCTGCATATTGAGCCTGGAGAATTTGTTTTTGTGGTGGGCGATAGCGGCTCCGGGAAGTCTACGCTGATCAAATTACTGCTAAAAGAATTAGAGCCAACAAAAGGAAGCATTACCATCAATAATCAGAAGCTGGGGAGTATCCGCCATAGAGATATTCCCAGGTTTCGAAGGAACATCGGCGTAGTATTTCAGGATTTCAGGTTGTTAAAGGACCGGAATGTTTATGAAAATGTTGCTTTTGCCCAAAGAGCCATTGGAATGCCAGTAAAGACTATGCGCCGGAAGGTTCCAGCCGTGTTGTCTATGGTGGGACTTGCAGCAAAATATAAATCTTACCCCAAGGAAATTTCTGGCGGAGAGCAACAGAGGGTGGCAATTGCCAGAGCATTGGTGAATGAACCAAAGCTGCTCCTTGCCGACGAGCCTACCGGAAATTTAGACACTCATAATGCCTGGGAGATTATGAAGCTGCTGGATGAAATTAACCAGAGAGGGACGACAGTACTGGTGGTGACTCACAACCTTGAGATTGTCAAGGCGATGAGAAAGCGTGTGATTACGATGAAAAAGGGTGTTGTTATTGAGGATGAGCGGGTAGGTGATTTTTATGAGGATTAGTACATTTTGGTATACGTTAAGGCAGGGAGCAAAGAATATTTGGAAGAATAAAATGTTCTCTCTGGCATCGATTGCGACTATGTCGGCATGTATTTTTCTTTTTGGGGTTTTCTACTCTGTGGTAGTAAATTTCCAGAGTGTAGTCCGGGAAGTGGAATCTGGGGTTGCAGTTACGGTTTTCTTTGTAGAAGGAGCCACACAAGAACAGATGGATGCTATCGGAGAGCAGATTGGAAAACGTGTTGAGGTATCAGAACGAAAATTTGTTTCTGCTGAGGAAGCATGGGAGAATTTTCAGAAAATATATTTTAAAGGGGCAGAGGATATGGCGGAAGGCTTTGCAGAAGATAACCCCCTGGCCAATTCAGCCCATTATGAAGTTTATATGAATGATATTTCCATGCAGCAGTCACTGGTAACCTTTATCCAATCGTTAGATGGGGTGAAGGAAGTAAAAAGCTCAGATTTGGCAGCAAATACCCTGACAGACTTTAATCGGCTGATTGGGTATGTGTCGGCAGGAATTATTTTGATTTTGCTGTGTGTGGCAGTGTTTTTGATTAGTAACACAGTTACCATTGGTATTGCAGTCCGTCGGGAAGAAATTGCGATTATGAAATTAATTGGAGCTACGGATTATTTTGTGCGGGCGCCGTTTATTGTAGAAGGCATTCTGATTGGAATTATTGGTTCCGGGCTTCCCCTTTTGTTACTTTACCAAATGTACCGGAGGATTATTGTTTATGTAGGAGAAAAATTTCTCTGGTTAAATAATATGATGGAATTCCTTCCAGTGAATAAAGTGTTTTCCACTCTGGTTCCAGTAGGATTGATACTGGGGGTTGGCATTGGCTTTTTGGGAAGCCGGATGACGATACGAAAGCATTTGAAAGTTTAGGAGGAATAATATGAATAACCAGGAAAATTTTGAACCAAATGATTTTAGAAGGCGAGATTTTAACATGAGGAATTTTGAGCCTCAAAGGAAACAGAAATCAGAGTTTGGCAAAGGAATTGCAGTTGGAACCATTGCCACATTGCTGGTGGTTTCACTGATGGCTGGCGGAATTTGGCTGGGTGTTCGTGTAGGAAGCAGCAGACATCAGGTATCTGTAAAACGGGAAGATACTACGAAAGAAGCAGTGTTACAAAAGGATGTGGAGAAGAAATCAGGCGCTATTGCAGATTTAATTGATCAATATTATTATGAAGATATTGACCAGAATGCATTGATCGAAGGAATGTATGCTGGGATGGTAAGTGGATTGGGAGATCCTTATTCGTCTTATTATACTGCAGAGGAATATGCATCCTTGATGGAAGGAACCTCAGGGACTTACTATGGCATAGGGGCAGTATTAACCCAGAATATCAATACAAAGATTGTTACAATCCTTCATGTCTATCCAGGAACTCCTGCAGAAGAGGCAGGGGTGAAGGATGGGGATTTGATCGTGAAGGTTGGAGATATTGATGGAGACAGTATGGAGCTGTCGGAGTTAGTAACTTATATTAAGGGAGAAGAAGGAACGACGGTACATCTGGAATTGATGCGTGAAGGGGAAAAGGATAATATTGAATTGGATGTGGAGCGGCGTAAGATTGAGGTTCCCACTGTTCAATATCAAATGCTGGAAGGGAATACCGGCTTGATTCAGATTACAGAATTTTCAGAGGCTACTCCAGAACAATTTTCTGATGCGATAAAGGATTTGCAGGGGCAGGGGATGACGTCTGTGATTATGGATTTGCGAGATAACCCAGGAGGTGTGCTCCAGTCTGTGTGTAAGATGTTGGATGAGCTTTTGCCGGAAGGGATTTTGGTGTATACAGAAGATAAGTATGGCAATCGTTCCGATTACAAATCAGATAAAAGCTGCATGGATATTCCCATGGCAGTATTGATTAATGGAAATAGCGCCAGTGCGTCAGAAATTTTTGCAGGGGCAATCAAAGATTATAAATATGGGACATTGATTGGAACCACTTCTTTTGGAAAGGGAATTGTTCAGACTATTATTCCTATGGAAGATGGAAGCGCTGTGAAGGTTACCATGGCAAAATATTTTACACCCAATGGAAATTATATTCATGATGCGGGAATTACGCCGGATATTGAATTGGAATATGAGTACCAGGGAGAGGATGAAACATACAATCCCATGCATGATAATCAAGTGGTGAAGGCGTTGGAGGTTTTAAAGAGTAATTGACTTGACCTTCTGCTTTGCATACGGTAAGATATAAGAAATAATGTATAAAAATGGAACAGGGAAGGTTCCAATGAGATAGGGTGCGGTAAGGTATCCCTAATGTGGAAGTGAGGTACAATAGAGTGAAACAATTTTTTGGTATGAGCCAAAGCGGAGATTTGAAAAAAGCGGTTCAGGGACTGAAAAATCCCCAGGTAATTCTGTTAATGTCCAATGAAAAGCAGTTTGAATCTCACGTAGAGGAATTAGAGCAGCTTTTTCCTGGTATTCCAAGTATTGGATGTATTGGGATGAGCTATGACGTCAGGATGGTAGAAAATGGCGTAGGAGTTGTAGCATATTATGATGGAGTTACAGGAGCGGCAAATGTGCTGGAGAAAGTATCGACCATGCCAGTAAAGTATATCAGACGTTTGAAAAAGGATGTAGAGAAAGTAAAGTCCTCTGGAAATAATACCGTTTGCATTGATTTTTGTTCTGGTAATGACGCATGTGTGCTGACTACAATATACAGTGTGTTAAAGCATGAGAATATTCCCCTGGTAGGCGGAACAGGTGATGCAGGGAAAGTGTCTGCCAATGGGAAGGTGTATCAGGATGCAGTCGCTTATGTGTTGGTAAAAAATCATGGGGGAAAAGTAAAAGCCTATAAGGAAAATATTTATCGGGAAATGGAAAACTACCGCTTTATTGCTTCCAAAACCGATAAAGCCAAATATGTAATTGGTGAGTTGAATGGGAAGCCTGCAAAGCAGGTATACCAGAATATTTTGCATGTAACAGAACAGGAAATTACCACACAGACGTTTAAGAATCCCTTTGGGCGTATCAGTGGGGATGATACTTGTATTATTTCCATCAAAGAGGTGGATGGAAATGCACTGGCATGTTTCCGGCAGGTCAATGATTCTGATGTTCTGGTTCTGTTGGAGCTGGGAGATTATAAGAAAATTGTAAGGGATACCATGCAGGAGATTCGCAATGATTTCTCCAGAATTTCGGCGGTATTTTCTGTGAATTGTCTGTTTCGGTATCTGATGTTTAGTGAGAATAATTATATGCTGGAATATTTGCAGGAGATGGGAACGCTTGGAAATCATGCGGGTCTTGTAGGATATGGGGAGCACTATAACAACCGATTTGTAAACCAGTCCATGACATGTGTGGTTTTTGAGTAAAGGGAGACGAAAATGGGATATTGGAAAAAAGCAGAAAAAGAATTAAAGCGAGAAAAAAAAGATGGTCTTTATCCAGTGGTTTATGTGACGGAAAGCTTGAAAGACTATCAGCAGGAGCTAGTGGAGAAAGAAGTGGATTCCCTTCGGGAGTTGGATTTGGTAAACAGTTCTTTTCAAAATGTGTTAAGCAAGTCGGAGAGCTTCCAACAACAATTACAAAGCTTTGGGCAGATCTTTACAAATATTAATCAAGTTTCCAAGCAGTTTGAAGAAGTAAAGAGCGACATTTCTCAGTCGGTTAATCAGGCACAGGGCGGAGTGGAGGACCTGAAAAACAGTTCGAAGCAGGTGGAGTCACATTTTGTTGAAATAGAAGATACCTTTCAGGATTTCCTGGAGGCAGTTAGGAATATTAAAAATTGTACCCGTAAAATTATAACCATTGCAGATCAGACGAATATTCTTGCATTGAATGCAACCATAGAAGCAGCAAGAGCTGGGGAACAGGGAAAAGGATTTGCAGTGGTGGCTGTAGAGGTAAAGGCTCTGGCAGATGAGATCAAGAAATTGGTTGCAGAGGTCAATGACAGCATCGGTGATGTAGAAGAGGGAACAACAAAGCTCAGCGGCAGCATTGATTCTTCCCAGGCAGCGCTGGGGGAGAGTCTTGGCAAAGTTGATAATACATATGCGATGTTTGATAAGATTACGGAAGCTGCGGAAGGGGCCACATCTGTTCAGGAAGAGATTTCCAGAACGATTATGGAATCCGATGAGGAGCTTCGTGCTTTGCAGGAATTTTTTGACCAGACACGAGAAAGGTATCGGGATGTTATGAAGCATATTAACGCTGCAAGTAAATTAGGCACCATGAAAAGCGCAATGTTTGAAGATGTGGACAATATGTTATCTCAGATTGCGCCAATGATTGCAGATTATGATTCTTAATATTTGAAGGTTCCTAACATACTTTGAGTTTTCCCATTTTTTATAATAGCCGATATGATAGAACCAAAAGGTCTTGCTGCCTTTGGCAGCATAGACATCTTGCACAAAAAGCGCTCTGAAAAGCTAGCTTTCCAGAGTGCTTTTCTGTGCAAAGTGTTTCCATCACTTCGTGATGGAAACCTTTTGGTACTATGAATTGTAAAATGGGGAAACTCGAACTAACATACTGGTTGACAAATCCGGTAAAATCATATATCATTAGCACTGAAACAGAACGCAGAGGGACTGCATTGCAGTTGAGAAGGTTAAAACCTGACTCTTTGAACCTGTCAGTTAATACTGTCGTAGGGAGCGGATGATATGTGACATATTTTAAGAGACGCTCATTTGGCGTCTCTTTTTTGATTCTATTTAGTAAGAGCTTGTCACGGGAAAGCATAAAAGTGTCTTTCGATAGAATCAAAATGAAGGAGGAAAAGTATGAGAGACTATGCAACACAGATGGAAGCAGCACGCAAGGGGATTGTAACAAAAGAGTTGAAAAAAGTGGCAGAAAAGGAACGAATGACGGTAGAAGAAATGATACCTTTGGTGGCCGAGGGAAAGGTAGTTATTTGTGCAAATAAGAAACATGTCTGCATTGATCCCCAAGGGGTAGGAGCTATGCTGCGTACGAAAATAAATGTAAATCTTGGGGTTTCTCGGGATTGCAAAGATTATCGTGTGGAAATGGAAAAAGTGATGAAGGCGGTAAATCTTGGAGCCCATGCAATTATGGATTTGTCTTCTCATGGAGATACCATCCCGTTTCGTAGAAAGCTCACGTCGGAGTGTCCAGCTATGATTGGAACAGTGCCAGTATATGATTCCGTCATTCATTATCAGAGGGATTTGGCAACCTTGACAGCAAAAGATTTTATTGATGTGGTAAGACTGCATGCTGAGGATGGGGTGGATTTTGTAACCCTTCATTGCGGAATCACCCGAAAAACCATTGAACAGGTGAAAAAGCACAAACGGAAAATGAATCTTGTATCTCGGGGTGGTTCCTTAGTATTTGCATGGATGTGCATGACAGGGGAGGAAAACCCATTTTATGAATATTTTGACGATATTCTGGAAATTTGTCGGGAATATGATGTGACAATTTCTTTGGGGGATGCCTGTCGTCCTGGATGTCTGGCGGATGGCTCTGATGTGTGCCAGATAGAGGAATTGGTACGTTTGGGAGAACTGACCAAACGAGCCTGGGAAAAAGATGTGCAGGTGATGGTGGAAGGGCCAGGACATATGCCTATGGATCAGATTGCGGCCAATATGAAAATGCAGCAGACCGTTTGTATGGGAGCGCCCTTTTATGTGTTGGGCCCTATTGTGACGGATATTGCACCAGGCTATGACCATATCACTTCTGCCATTGGTGGAGCAATTGCAGCCCAAAATGGGGCGGCTTTCCTGTGCTATGTCACTCCTGCTGAGCATTTGGCGCTGCCCAATGTGGATGATGTGAAGCAGGGCATTATAGCGGCTAAGATTGCAGCTCATGCAGCAGACATTGCAAAGGGAGTCCGGGGAGCCAGGGAAGTGGACGACCGGATGGCAGACGCCCGCAGAGCCTTGAATTGGGAGGCACAATGGGAATGTGCCATAGATCCAGAGACGGCCAAGAGAATTCGAAAGGAACGGAAACCGGAGCATGAGGATACCTGTTCCATGTGTGGAAAGTTCTGTGCAGTACGGAGCATGAACAAGGCATTATCTGGAGAATATATTGATATTTTATAAGGAGGAAGTCAAATGAGAGTAAATGTGAAGAAATTAGCAGTAGCAGGGATGATGACGGCGCTAGGGGTTTGTCTGTCCACTTTTTCGATTCCCGTGGGAGCATCCAGATGTTTTCCTATTCAGCATCTTTTGAATGTCTTGGCAGGAATTTTTCTGGGACCAGGATATGCTTTGGGGTTTGCGTTTTCCACCTCGCTGATTCGAAATCTTTTGGGAACTGGAAGCTTTTTGGCATTTCCAGGCAGTATGGTGGGAGCTCTTTTGGGGGCCTTGCTCTATCAGTATACTGGAAAAATGTGGACAGCTTTTCTAGGGGAAATCCTAGGTACAGGTCTCCTTGGAGGAATGCTCTGTTATCCTGTGGCGGCCCTGCTTCTGGGAAATCAAAAAGCCGCTCTTTTCACCTATGTACTGCCATTTTCCATTAGCACAGTGGGAGGCTGCATGATGGCTGCAATACTTTTGACTGTTTTGAGTAAATCTGGCGCTGTCCATTATTTACAAGGAATGATCCAGGAAACGTAGAGAGAAGGAGCAGAAGAATGAACCAAGAAGGCCAAACAGGAACAAGGAGCCATATGCCCCTTCATGCTCTCTGGGAGCAAGAGAAAGGGGGGATTCTGCCAGAGCAGGTGTCAGAGGTTTTTCAAAAGATTAGACAGAAAAAATATTTGATCCATATGCTTCCCAATGGCGTTTCTGCGGCTCTCTGTGGAGACGGGCTCTCTGCTTTGGGGGCTAGGCCGCTGATGGCGGTGGCTCCAGAGGAGATGGAAGAGATTGTCCCACAGGTGGATGGATGTGTGGTGAATCTGGGGCAATTGAACCAAGAAAAAATAAGGGCAGCGCGATTGGCAATGGAATGTGCAGCCACAAAGGAAAAGCCTTTGGTGGTAGACCCAGTAGGATGTGGAGCATCTATCTTTCGTTTCCAGGCTGTGCAGGAATTGATGAAGATTCCTTGGAAGGGGATTATAAAAGGAAATCGTTCTGAAATTTATAGTATTCAGCAGGGAAAGCTGACAAAGGAAGGAATTGATTCATTTAAAAAGCATAGATTGACGGATCAGCTTAGGCCAGGGAGTGTCTATTTCATCACAGGAGAACCAGATTGTATTTTGTGGGAAGGAGGAGGGGTTGTGATTTCCCATGAAAGCCCCATTCAACAGAATATTGTGGGAAGCGGCTGTCTGGCAGGAGCAGTAACCGGAGCATGCAGCAGCGCAGTATATGAAATACATGGCGTCGATGGGGAATGGATGAAGCTGGCAGCAGCTTCTGCTTCCCTTGGCATGGCCTTTGTGCTAGAGTACGCCAGGAGGAAAAAGGGTTATGGAGAAGTAAAAACGGCTCTCTTAGACGGTCTTTGTCTGTTGTCAGAAACATGTTTTCTGGATTGGTTGAAGGTGAAGGCAAATAGCAGCATGAAGGGTGTGTAGCGGCTGTTTGCAGATTTGGGTGATTGTGAAACTTTCAGGAAAGGAAAACTTTATGAAAAAATGGTTGTATTTGATTGCAGATTTCTCGTATGGAGAAGAAAAAATAAAAGCAGCGCTGGATGCTTCTGTGGATTACATTCAACTTAGGGAAAAAGATATTTCTGCTAGGGAATATCTTCTGCGAGCCAAAAGACTGCGGGAAATCACTAAGTATTATCATACAAAATTGATCATCAATGACCGACTGGATATTGCGGCCTTAAGTGGTGCGGATGGGGTGCATTTGGGGCAGGAGGATATTCCGATTGGGGATGCACGGGTATTTTTGGGGGCAGAAAAGATAATTGGAGCTACAGCCAAAACAGTGGATCAGGCGAAGGAGGCAGTGGAAGCTGGGGCAGATTATCTAGGCAGCGGCGCATGGTTTTCAACAATGACAAAGAAGGATGCAGTTCCGATTTCGGAAGAAGTGTACCAGAAGATTTTGGAAGAGGCTCCGATTCCAAATGTAGCAGTAGGAGGAATTACCAGGGCAAATTGCAAAAAACCTCTTTCCTTGGGAGCTAGTGGGCTGGCAATTTCTGCTGGTATTTTAAAGGTACAGGATCCTTGGACAGAAACGGTAAAAATACGTCAGATTCTGGAACAATGGGAAAAATAGTAGAAAAAGGAGGAAGCGTGTGAAAATTGTGCTTACCATAGCAGGAAGTGACTGCAGCGGCGGCGCCGGAATACAGGCGGATTTGAAAACGATTGCGGCCCATGGGTTGTATGGAGAAAGCGTAATTACTGGGCTGACTGCACAAAATACCATGGGGGTAGCAAAGATTGTTCCAGTATCTCCAGAGTTTTTGGAACAACAATTAGAATGCGTCTTTACGGATATCAGACCAGATGCAGTAAAAATTGGTATGATTCCTGGCATTGGCCAGATGGAGGTCATCAGAAAATGCCTCTTGCAGTATCAGGCAAATCATGTAGTAATGGACACAGTGATGGTGTCCACCAGTGGAAAAAATCTCATGGAGCCCAATGCCCTGAATTTTTATAAGGAAAAATTGCTGCCTTTGGCAGATCTTTACACGCCAAATCTTCCTGAAGCGGAAATTTTGTTACAAACAACCATAAAAACAAAAGAAGAAAGGGTTGCGGCAGCAAGGCAGTTTGCGTTACAATACAAGGGTATCGTTTATTTGAAAGGCGGACATGACGATTTTTCTGCAGATGACTTATTGTTCTGTCAGGGGAAGCCCGTATGGATTTCTGGAGATCATATCGAAAGCGAAAATACCCATGGTACAGGATGTACCTTATCTTCGGCGATTGCCTGTGGGCTGGCGGTGGGCCTGAGTGCAGTGGAGAGCGTAAGAAGGGCAAAGGATTACCTGACAGGAGCAATTTTGGATGGAATGAATCTGGGAAAAGGGAATGGACCGCTGAATCATATGTATAGGATAAATCCTACAAATTTAACGTAAAGGGGATTCTGCAGATGAAGAAGAAAATACTTTTGCTTGGATTAGGGATATGCTTGTTGTTTGCCGCTTGTTCCCAAAAGAAAGAGACAGAGAAAGGGAATCAGTCCAATACAAAGCAGGAAGAGGAAACAAAAGAAGAAACCAAAGAGGAGGATACTTCTAAAAAGACAGAAACACAAGAAGAGACTCCGGTTGACACAGAAAAGCCCGGAGAGGAGCTGAAACAGCCGCCAGAGGTGACTTTTACGGATTATTCTCAGGATATCAAAGATGAAGAAACCGGCGTTATGCTGCTTTCTGTGATGGAGAACTGTCCGGTAGTTTCTATTCCAGAAAATGAGGTTGCCGCTGAAAAAATAAACATGGCATTTGAACAGAAGCATACGGAAATCCAGACGTATATTGAAGAGGATACGGAACTGGCGCGAACAGCTTACGAAGAACTTTCTGAGGAAGAGAAAAAGAACTGGACAGGATATGGATATGGCTCCACCTATAAAATGGTATATGCTTCCACCAGAATTTTAAGTATGGAGGTCCAGAGCTATCAGTGGCAGGGCACGCCCCATCCCAATACCTGGACCTATTCTTATTGTTTTGACGCTACTACAGGAAAATTGCTGTCTTTGGCAGATATTTTTACGGATAAAGGGAAAGCTGGGGAAATTGTGGAACAGCATATCTTGGATAAGATTACAAAAGATCCCTATAAGGATGCCTTGATGGAAGATTATGAGAGCTTTGTTTCTGATATTCTCACGGAAGATGTGTTTTACCTGAATGATAAGGGACTGGTAGTTATTTGCAATCCTTATCTGGTGACCTCTTATGCAGGCGGTGTTATTGAAATTGATGTGCCTTATGAAGCATTGGCGGAGGTTATGAACGAAGTTTATCTTCCCCAAAAGTAACGAAAGAAGTTTACAAAAACCAGAGGAAAATTTTATGGAAAAATCAGTTTTGACAACCTTGTGTTATATAGAAAAAGATGATAGCTACCTGATGCTTCATCGGGTGAAAAAGCAGCAGGATGTAAATAAGGACAAGTGGATTGGAATAGGCGGGCATTTTGAAAAAGGAGAAAGCCCCGAGGAATGTCTGTTTCGAGAGATAAAGGAGGAGACCGGTCTTACGCTGACCGGTTTTTCTTTTCGTGGGCTTGTGACTTTCTCTGCGACAGGCTGGCCTACGGAATATATGTGTCTGTATACGGCAGACAGCTTTGAAGGAGTCCTTACGGATTGCGAAGAAGGGACCTTACAATGGGTCAAGAAAGAAGAGCTTATGTCTTTGAATCTGTGGGAGGGAGATAAGATATTTTTTAAATTGCTGCTGGAGGACGCCCCCTTTTTCTCCCTGAAATTAAGTTATGACGGTGATCGTTTGACAGAAGCAGTATTAAATGGAAAGCCTATGGAATTGCTGGAATTGCGCCGGGAGGATGGCAGCAGGACAGGGATCGTACGGGAACGCTCTTTCATTCATGAAAATGGGGATTTGCATGGAACCTCCCATGTGTGGATTGTACGTCCAACAAAGGCAGGAGGTTTTGAACTGCTACTGCAAAAAAGAAGCAAACAAAAGGATTCTTATCCAGGATGCTATGATATATCCTCCGCTGGGCACATACCTGCAGGAAGCGATTATCTGGATTCTGCATTGCGAGAGATGGAAGAGGAGCTTGGAATTCGAGCACAGCCCAAGGATTTGCAGGAGGCTTTTTTGCATTTGGGGTATGCCGAAACAGAATTTTATGGGAAGCCTTTTAAGAATGCGGAGGTCAGCATGGTGTACCTTTATGATAAGCCCATAGAACTGGCAGATTTGAATCTTCAGGAAGAGGAAGTGGAGGAAGTGTGCTGGATGGAATATGAAAAAGTACTGGCAGAGGTACGGCTGGAGGCGGAGAGAGGGCAGGTGGAGAAATACTGCATTTTTCTGGATGAGCTGGAACGGGTAGGGGATGTTTACCAACAGGTCATTTCTAAAAAGCAACAAGATAAATGTATATCTAAATTGTGGGACATGTGAAATTTGTTTTTAAAGCGGACTATTTATTTTTAGAAGTGAATTTTTCAACACACTGTGGAAAAAATTAGTGTTTTATAGTATAGTGTTATATGGAAGATATTGACAAATTTGTCATTAATGTTATAATGAACACTTATTTGTATGTAAATGATAGGAGGATAAATTGGGGAAAAAATATTATGTTGTAAAAAGAGGAAGAAAAGAAGGAATATATACATCTTGGGATGAATGTAAAAAGCAGGTAGATAGTTTTCCAGGTGCAATATATAAATCTTTTACAGACTATGGAATGGCATCTCAGTTTCTACAGGAAAAAATCAACCTAGGGGAGGAACAATCTAAAGATGTAGGAGAGAGCTGTGATGCTTATGCTTATATAGACGGTAGTTATGATGATCGTAAAAAAGTTTATGGTTCAGCTGTACTGCTTTTTCATGAGGGAAAAAAATCTGTTTATAAATTTGCTGATAATAAACAGGAACTTATTAAATTGAGAAATGTTGCTGGAGAGATTGAGGCGGCAAAATATATTATGCAATATGCCTATGAGAAGGGATTTAAGCAAATAAAGCTCTACTATGATTATGAAGGAATTGAGATGTGGGCGAAGAGAATGTGGAAAGCCAATTTAAATTATACTCAGGAGTATGTTGCATTTTATGATAAAATCAAAAAGAGTGTGCAAGTTATATTTTGTAAGGTAAAGGCTCATACAGGAGATAAATATAATGAAGAAGTGGATTTATTAGCAAAATTGGCGATAGATGACTTTGAGGATAATACGAAAGAGTATAATTTTGGCATATTGAAGGGGAATAAAACCGTAGTACCGCTTAATGTCTATGTAGATGGAAAATGGATCACTCCTGATATGCTTTTACATGTGGTAAAGAAAAAATGGAAATCATTAAATTATACGGTAAAAGATATTCAGGAAATGAAAGCAGTCTATGATGTACACGAAAATAAAGTTATTGTTCAAATTGAGACAGAAAAAGATATACAAATAATAACTATTGATGGGGATCAGATATATGGCTAAGAAAAAGGGATTACACATTAGTAAGGAACGGTTGGAAGAAATTATTGGTATGTATGGAGATATTAGAGAAATAGAATGCATAAATCAAGTAAATGGACATTTTAAATATTCCATAGAAAATGCAAATGGAATATTTAAAATGAATGTTTTTTTCAGAAAAGATCATACTATTACTTGTAATGTGCAAGGAACGGATGAGGAAAAAAGTATAGGAAATAAATTAGTAGATATTATTTATGAAAGTGAAGAGAAAAATAATATTCGGTCTGGTACATTTACTTGTAAAATAAGTAAAGAAAACATGGAAGGATTAATTGGATATTTAAAAGAGAAAGAGGGCGTGGACTTAATAAAGGATGAGGATAAAGCAGATAATGGTCACGTTTATAAATTTTTAGATGAAGTAGGTGATAGCATAACGCTAACGTACTATAATAATTCAACTATGTTATTCCAAGGATATTTGATGCAACTTCACACAGAAGTTAAATGTTATCTTAGTGCATATGAGTATGTAAAGACAGAAATAGTTGAGCAAGTAGAAAGAGAGATAACAGGAAGAGAAAATGATGTTCAATTTTTGATAAAAAAATATTTACCTCATTCATATGATAAATTAAACGATTATTTAAAAGATCAATTGTATGATAGTCTTAATTTAATTGTAATACATAATGAAATGAGAGATTATACATCTTGGACCTTTCAGGGTTTAAAAGCATTGGAAGGGAGAATTAAAGAAATATTTGCATTTGAGAGAATTTTTATTGACGATAAACGAGGGTTCCGATGGAAAATTTCTTCTAATAGATGGGTGCCTGTGTTCAATTTTGATGAAATATCCAAAAAGCATAACCTAAATACTGGGGTAATAAATATTTCAGACGCAGATACAGTATCTGTTTTATGTGATGCATATACTTTTTTAAATAAACATAGATCAGAGATTTTTCATACAAAGCAAATAATGGCGGGCACAAGACGGATTGATACCCCAGAAGAAGCAGAGGCAATTATTTTTGAAATTTGTAAGATAATAGAAGACTCCTATCAAAAATTAGGAAGGTAGTTGGTAAGGAAGGGGATGCCATATGAAACATTACGAAATAATAAGGATCAAAGAAAAGTATATTGTTATCGCAATATCATATGTCAATCCTATGGATGAAATTGATTATATAGCAAATGACCTTAAGGAAAAAGGGTGTTGTGGAAAAATAATTTTCGACTTATTGCTGTGTAATGGGTTGAATAGCAATAGATATTTGGAACTCTATTTTGATGGAAATGTGTTTGATATTTTTTCAGCTAAAAAAATAAAAATAGAAAATGAGATGGTTGTAAAGGAGTTAAATATGTATATGATACAAAGAGGATATCTTGATAAAGGGATATTGCAGCATGCTCAAATTTATGCATTAAAAAGGAACTGTTGATTGAGTAAAGAACGATGTCATAATATATTGTGATTTTCGTTCTTTTTATTTATAATAATAGAACATATGCAAAGTATATGTTCTATTATTTGAGGATGAACTGAGAGGAATTACAAGAACGGCAGAATCTTTTGTTCCCAATCTCCTACCAGGCGTTGTAAATTCCAGGCTGCGTTGGCTGGACTGGTGGATGGAAGTTTATGGATACAAGCCAAGGCTTCTGTCTTTTGCTGATCGTCAGAAAAGTCCGCCAAAAGCATAGGGCGGGTATATGTTTCAAAAAGTTCACAGGCTTTCCTTCCATTTCCAAAGACAGCACAAATGGAGGATTGTTTTAGCAATCCAGGGATATCAGCAGGAACCACATTGCGAATGCTGCTGTCAGAGGAGCCAATAATTTCACAGCTTTGGATTACATCCCAGATGGCAATCCGGTGTTTGAGTAAAAGCTGCTTTTTTTCTGGGATATTGGCAGGAACAGGCTCTTTCATAATAGCAGCCAGGACTTTCCAGAAACGATTCTGGGGATGACCGTAATAAAAGTGATGTTCTCTGGATTTGACGGAGGGGAAAGTGCCAAGAATCAATATTTTGGAATCATCATTGTATACAGGTTCAAATTCGTGGGTGAGGCGTTGGTAATCTGCCATGATAATTGTCCTTTCTAACTAAGAAATATGTATGCTTATGGGGATGCAAAGTCTAAAAGCTGTCGTAAGTGAAAAAAGTTCTACACAGCTACCATTATAAATGAATTTTTGGGGAATTTCCAGGAGATTTTAGCTCACGCTGCTTGGTTGGTTCAGGTAGCAACAAATGGAGGAAATATATGACAATAGAAGAATTAAAAGGCAAAGGGGCCATTTATTTTGAACAGATTAAAACTGGATTGACCCAGTACCAAAATGAAATTCAGGTGATGGGCCAGGAACAGGCATATGAATTTTTTGGGAAAAAATGGAAGGAAGAATATCCTTGGGATACCTTTGTGGATTTCTATTACTTTTCTTTGCCAGAGGAGGCAAAGCAGAAGGTAAATGAGGTATTGACAGAAGAGGAAAGAGAATATCTAAAACAATTATTTCAAAGGGAAGACTCTAAAGGAGAAATCATTTTTCCTATGGAGGAAATGCTTCTTGGGATTGTAACAAAATTAAACCAGGGAGAAATATTGTTTTCCACGATTTATTTTACAGGAGAGAGGGGAAAGCGGAGTGCCTGGTGGGGAAATTACAAGAAAGAATATGTGGTCTTTTGGGAGGAGTAAGAGATGGAGGATGCATATGTATTACAATTGACCAGGGCAAAATTCCAGGAATTATACCTGTGCTTTTGCGGAATGTCGGAATGCGAGCCGAATCATAGCTTTGGCCCGGCGGTACGGCCCAATTACATCGTTCACTATATTTTATCTGGGAAGGGAATCTATCAGGTGGGAGAACATCGATATGAGCTGCAGCAGGGCCAGGGATTTCTGATTGAACCGGAGATGGTTACCTTTTATAAGGCAGATGAAGAGGAACCATGGTCCTATCTTTGGGTGGGATTTGCTGGGGAACAGGCTAAGAGCCATCTTGAAGATTTGGGGCTTAACACCAATCAATTGATTTTCCAGAGCAGTGAGGGAGATGATTTAAAGCGAATTGTGGTAAATATGTTGAAACATCATACCTCTACCCAGAGTAACCAGTATTATCTCCAAAGCCTTCTCTATGAATTTTTTGCAGTACTTACAAAGAATGCTCAGCTTAGGGCTGTGTCAAGGGAAACAAAAGAAAGCATCTACGTGCAGAAGGCCATCAATTTTATCCGCAATAATTATTCCGCAGGAATTGGAGTAAAGGACATTGCGGAGCATGTCTGTATCAGCCGGAGCTATCTGTATAAATTGTTTGAAGAAACATTGCAGATGTCGCCGAAAGATTTCTTAACACAGTTTCAGATTTCCAGGTCCAAGGAGCTTTTGACTGTAACGGATTTATCCATTGAAGGAGTTGCATTGTCCTGTGGATATGGTGATGCACTGGTCTATTCTAAAACCTTTAAGAAAATCATAGGGACGCCCCCAAGCGTATACCGTAAGAGTCACCGCAAAGAAGTGAAAGAGCGGCTAAAGTCTAAGGAACAGAAATTAGAGGAAATGATGGAAACATTTTGACTGATTTTAAGAACAAAACTTTCTAACGGGATCTGGCAAAAAGTGTATATAATAAAACCATCTTAAGAAGATGTATGTGCACAGCATTTTCAGAGTAAATTTCATTAAAATTTTACAGAGGAGATTGTGAATATGCAGAATGAAAATGTTGGGAAAACCCAGTATAAACAGGTATCCGCAAAGGAAAAGTATTGTTTTGGAATTGGTGCAATTGGAAAAGACGCCATTTGTAATTTGGTGGGATCATTCTTGATGTTGTATTTTACAGATACATTGTATCTTGCGCCGGCTTTTGTAGGGGTATTGTTCTTTGTTGCAAGAATTTGGGATGCAGTCAATGACCCAGTAATGGGGATGATTGTGGATAATACTCGTACAAAATATGGGAAATTTCGAATTTGGCTGGTAGTGGGAACACTGATAAATTCTGTAGTGTTTGTGCTTTTGTTTCACAGCTTTCATTTACAGGGGACGGCATTGTATGCATATGTTTCCATTATGTATATTTTGTATGGAATGACTTACACCATTATGGACGTGCCTTATTGGTCCTGGCTTCCAAACCTGACCAATGATCCCCGTGAACGGGAAAAGATTTCTGTTATTCCCAGATTTTTTGCAAGCCTGGCTGGTTTCTCTGTAGCAACATTTGGACTATATATTATTTTCGGACTCAATGAGGCAGCAGGGGAAAGTAACAAATATGCAGAAACTGGCTATACATTGTTTGCACTGATTATTGCAGTTGTTTTTATTATTACCATTGGAATTACTGTATTTAATGTAAAAGAAGAGCCTACTCTAAATGCAAAAGTCCAGAAGACTGGTTTGAAACAGGCACTTATGGTAATTGTAAAAAATGACCAGCTTGTGGCATTTATCGGATTGCTGCTCACCTTCAATCTGAGTACTCAGATTGCAAAGAGCTTTGCAGTTTATTATTTTAAAAACGTATGTGGAAATGAGTATTTGTACTCCATCTTTGGAATGGCAATTATAGCGGAAATGCTGGGGCTGGTGTGCTTTCCCAAAATTGCAGCGACAATTGGACGAGAAAAAGTATATGCGATTGCCTGTGCGTTTCCAATTATAGGGCTTATCGCACTTGGGGCTTGTGGTTATATTGCACCAACCAATGCTGTTCTTGTTGTAATTTGCTGTGCTATCCTGTTTTTCGGTTCTGGATTGTCACTGGGGGTAACTACCTGCTGCATGGCAGACGTTATTGATTACGGAGAAGTGAAATTCGGTGTCAGAAATGAGAGTGTCACCTGTTCTGCTCAGACTTTTCTTATGAAAGCTGCAATGGCAGCAGCAGGAGGACTGACTGGTGTAGGGCTTTCGATTGTAGGATATGAGGCAAAAGAGAAGGTGCAGACAGCCGGAACGATTTTGGGTATTCGTGTGCTAATGATAGTGATTCCTATTATTTTAGCAGCGCTAAGTTATTTTATCTATAAGAAATTTTATGCCTTGAAAGGTAAAAAAATGGAAGAAGTTGCCCAAAAATTGCGGGAAATGCATAAAAATGATTAAAGATGGGCAACGGCTTGTTTGATTAACGGTGGATCGTATTTGGAGGTAGAAAATGAGTATTATTTTTCATGAAGAAACGAAAGTATTTCACTTGCAGAATGACGCCATCAGCTATATTATGATGGTTTTACCCAATGGAAAGATGGGACATCTTTATTTTGGAAAGAGAATCCATGACAGGGAAGATTTTGAGAACTTGCTAGAACTAGTTCCCCGGCCCATGTCCTCGGGAATTTTTGTAGGGGACAAATTTTTTTCCTCACAACATATTAAGCAAGAACTGCCGGATTACGGAACTGGGGATTACAGAAGTCCAGCAGTGGAAATTCTACAAAAGAACGGAAGCAGGATTTCAGATTTTCAGTATCATTCCCATCATGTAGAATCCGGAAAGCCGCTTCTTCCTGGTCTCCCGGCAACCTATACAGAAGACCAGAAAGAGGCGGAGACTCTTGTGCTGAATTTAGTTGATTCGGTGACAGGAATAGAAGCGGAATTATTTTATACCATATTTGCTCAAAGAGGAATCTTGGCCAGAAGCATTCGTTATCACAACAAAGGAAACCAGTCAGTGTACCTTGGCAGGGCCATGAGCTTATGTCTGGATCTTCCTGACTGTGAGTATGACTGGGTACAGTTGTCTGGCGCCTGGGGAAGAGAGCGTCATGTGAAGACACGCAGACTTGCCACAGGTGTGCAGTCAATTGGAAGTATGCGGGGAAATTCCTCTCATGAACACAATCCTTTCTTGATTTTGAAACGTCCCCTGACCAGTGAACGGCAGGGGGAAGCCATTGGATTTAGCTTTGTGTACAGCGGAAATTTTCTGATGCAGGCGGAAGTGGATGCCCATGATAATACAAGGGTACTGGTGGGGCTTCACCCAGATACCTTTACGTGGCATTTGAAAGAGGGAGAGAGCTTTCAGACACCAGAAGCATTGATGGTGTATACAGATTCTGGACTGAATGATATGAGTCAGAGTTTCCATCAATTATTCCAGACGCGTTTGGCAAGGGGATATTGGCGTGACCGGGTACGGCCCATTTTAATCAATAATTGGGAGGCTACATATTTTAACTTTACCGAAGATAAGCTGGTACAGATTGCCGAAAAAGCGAAAGAATGTGGCGTAGAGTTATTTGTCTTGGATGACGGCTGGTTTGGCGCCAGAAATAATGACTTTGCAGGGCTGGGAGATTGGGTGGCCAACCCAGAGCGTTTGTCCGGTGGTATTACTGGGCTGGCAGAGCGTATTAGTCAGCTTGGCATGAAGTTTGGATTGTGGTTTGAGCCTGAAATGGTCAACAAGGATTCCGATTTGTACCGCAGCCATCCCGATTGGATTCTTGAGGCGCCAGGGAGAGGAAATACTCAGGGCAGGAATCAGCATGTGCTGGATTTTTCCAGAAAAGAAGTGGTGGATTGCATGTTTGAAATGATGGCAAAGATTTTGCGGGAAGCAAAGGTATCCTATATCAAATGGGATATGAATCGAAGCATTACAGAGTGTTTCAGCAAGTCATTTGCTCCAGAACAGCAGGGAGAAATTTTCCACCGATACATATTAGGAGTATATGATTTGTATGAGCGGCTGACCACAGAATTTCCAGAGGTCTTGTTTGAGTCCTGCGCCAGCGGTGGAGGCAGATTTGACCCAGGAATCTTGTATTATGCACCCCAGGGATGGGCAAGTGATAATTCAGATGCTGTGGAGCGCATGAAAATACAGTACGGAACTTCCATGTGTTATCCCATCAGCAGCATAGGCAGTCATGTGTCTGTGATACCAAACCATCAGGTATACCGTAATACGCCTTTGCATACAAGGGCAAATGTGGCTTATTTTGGGACCTTTGGATATGAACTGGATCTGAACAAGTTGTCGGAGAAAGAAATTGAAGAGGTGAAAGAGCAGATTGCATTTATGAAGGAATACAGAAGCTTGTTGCAGTTTGGCGCTTTCTATCGGTTGAAAAGTCCTTTTGAGGAAAATGAATTGGTATGGATGGTAGTCAGTGAGGACAAAAGAACCGCGCTTGTGGGCTGGTATCGTATACTGAATGTGGTGAATGACCGTTTTACACGGGTGAAGCTGCAAGGGCTGAACGAGGATTTCTGTTATGAAGTCAGCCAGGATGGTACGAAGCGCTATGGGGATGAGCTGATGAATCTTGGGCTGGTTACTTCGGATGCTACTGCAGGACAGACACCCCAGGATGAGATACCTTGTACCGATTTTGAGTCAAGAATTTATATTTTGAAAGCAGTGGAAGTATGAGTACGAAAATGAAAAAATTTTGTTATATGTTGTTGGGAATTTTGTTGATTGGAATCTGTGTGGCATCCTTTCGCATGTCTGGATTTGGGGTGGATCCCTTTACCTGTATGAATTTGGGCATTAGCAAGTTTATACATATGGGCTTTGGAACCTGGCAATTGATGGTAAATGCTGTATTGCTGATTCTGGTATTTTTTACCGTTCGTCATTGCATTGGTCTTGGAACAGTAGTGAATATGGTTGGCGTGGGCTACATTGCAGATTTTCTTTGCTGGGTGATGGAAGATATTGTTCATCTGCAAATGAATTGGGGGCTTAGGATTCTAATGCTTGCCATTGGTCTTTTGTTTGCTTCCCTGGGGGCAGCCATGTATATGACTGCTGACATGGGGATTGCACCCTATGACAGTGTGGCATTCATCATTGAAAAGTTCTCCAAGGGGAAGATAGCCTTTCAGTATGGAAGAGTTTGCTCAGATGTGATTGTGATGGCTGTGGGAGTGGGGTTTTGCGCTGCTTCCGGCAATTCTATCTTTCTGGTAGTGGGGCTTGGTACATTGCTGAATTCCATGTTTAATGGGCCTTTGATACAATTTTTCCGTAGCAGGATGGAAAAAACCATGGGAGAAGAGGCTTGATGAACAGATGAAAATTGAAAGGAAAGGGATTGTTGGTTCATACCTATTTTTAAGCTTTAAATCCTAAAATAAGAATCTCTCATAGAAATCAGTGTTTTTCATACCTGATATTCTGTGAGAGATTCTTATTGTTCTTTTTCTGTACATACTCATAAAAGTGGCTTCTAAATCTGTTTTGGAATAGCTGTTCCTGTCCTTTCCCATAATCTCAAAGCACTCTTCGTATTCCATAAGGCGTTCGCCGTAATTAAAATATTTTGAAAAAATCCCAAAAAAAGTGCCCCAGACTATCCGTTTGGATAGTGTACGAAACGGAAGAAGTGGCGTAAAATAAACTACAACTACAGATGCACTCCGCAATGGCAGGGCGTGGCAATCTCAGATTTTTGAAGGGAGAAGGTCATTTGGAGAAAGGATATATAGCGCCAGAGGCCGCATTAAAGAAACTGCGTGCGGCAAAAAGGCTTGGGCAGACGGTCTATATCTATGGGGCAACCGGCTATGGGAAAACGGAACTGGTGAAGCAGTACCTGTCAAAGCGCAGGTACCGTTATATTTCCTGCGCAGAGGATAACGCAGGGCTTTTGGAGACGGTGGCGCAGGAGGATGGGAAAGGAAAAGAGGCGGAAACCCGGACGGTGGTGACCGTGGATGACTTGCACCTGCTGAAAGACACAGAGGGACGCAGGGCTGTCCTTTCCATCATAAAACGGCGGGATGTATGGCTCATCCTGATCTGCCGCAGCCCCATCCCGGCTTGGCTGATGCCGCCCTATGTGGGCGGGGGATTACTCGTCATCACCGAGGATGATTTGCGGCTTAAGGAAAAAGAGATTGCCGCCTACATGGAGTCTCAGGGGCTGGGCATCACGGAGAGGGAGCTGGCATTTGTAACGCAGAGAAGCCAAGGCTGCGCCTATATCGTGCGCCATGCTGCCCTTAAGATGCTGGAGGGTCTGCGTCCCGGCCCGGAGCTGGCTGAAGAGATCTTGGAGACTTTTGCGGGGTATCTGGAAAGCCACGTGATGGTACAGTGGGACAGCGACCTTCTGGAATTTCTGATGCAGGTGAGCGTTGCGGATGAATTTACCCTGCCCTTTGCGGAGATGGTCACGGGGAACTGTCATGCGCTGGAACTTCTGGAGCGGGCGGTGGAGACAGGGAATTTTCTTTCCTATAAGGACGGCGTATATCGCCTGCGGCCGCAGCTTGTCAGGGCGTTGCACAGACGGGCGGCAAAGGAGTATAGCCTCCAGGAGAGGGCAGGGCATTTGTATAACGCAGGGCTGTATTATGAGATACAGGGGCAGATCGTGCCTGCCCTCGCCATGTTTGAGCAGTGCGGCAATAAGGAGCGGATCAGGGAGCTGCTCATCAGGAATGCCCGGCTGAACCCCGGCAACGGCCATTACTTTGAACTACGCCATTATTATTTACAGATGGAAGAAAAGGAACTGGAGGAGAGTCCGGTGCTGATGGCTGGGATGAGCATGCTCTATTCCCTGCTGCTCCAGGAGAAGGAAAGCGAATACTGGTATAAAAAGCTGGAGGGTTTTGCATCCGCCGCGAAAGGTGGGTGCAGGCGAGAGGCTATAAGCCGCCTCGCCTATCTTGACATCGCCCTGCCCCACCGGGGGAGCGAAGACATGATTGGGATCTTGAAGAAAATGCCCGCCCTGATTTTTGATAAGGGGATGAGCCTGCCGGAATTTTCGGTGACAGCCAATTACCCCAGCACCATGAACGGGGGTAAAGACTTCTGTCACTGGAGCAGGGAGGATCGGAAGCTGGCTGCAACCATCGGGAAACTGGTGGAGCGGGTGCTTGGACGGTACGGGAAAGGACTTGTGAAAGTGGCTTTAGGCGAGAGCCTCTATGAAAAAGGGGAGGACACCTACGAAGTCCTGACACTCCTCGCCCGTGCGAAAATGGAGGCGGAGGGCGGAGGCATGGTGGAGATTGCCTTTGCCGCCGTGGGACTGCAGGTGCGGCTTGACACCCTAAAGGGGCAGATACAGACAGCAGGGGAAGTCCTTGCCTCCTTTGAAAAAAGCGTCGTAGAGCAGGGGGCAGGGCAGCTTTTGCCCAACATAGCAGCTCTGCGGTGCCGCCTTGCCCTTTACCAGGGAGACAGGGAAGCGGTGCTGGCGTGGATGGGACAGGCCCCGGACGAGGACAGGGAGTTCTGTATTTTAGAGCGTTACCGTTACCTTACGAAAGTGCGCTGTTACCTTTCCCTTGGGGAATATTTAAAAGCACAGGCATTACTGGAAAAACTGCGCTATTATGCGGAGAAATGCAGACGCACCTATATCCGCATGGAAGTGTGCCTCCTTAGCTCCATAGCGAAATACCGAACAGGCGGCGAATGGAAGAAGGAGTTTTTTCCCACGCTGAAAGAAGCCTGCGGGTATCATTTTATACGCCTTGTCAGCGAGGAAGGGGCGGCAGCGCAGGAACTGTTTGCGGCGGCGGGAAAGAGTCTTCTGGAAAAGGAAGTGCCGGATAAGGCATGGCTGTTCCGGCTCATGGAAGAAACAGGGAAAGTGGCGGTGCGCTACCCGGCGTATTTAAAAGGCCGGCTTGCCAAAGCGCCGGATTTTTGTGAGGCGGCATTATCCATCCTGCGCCTGCAGGCGGAAGGGAAGAGCGTAGCGCAGATTGCAGGGGAGCTTTCCATGAAGGAAGCCACGGTCAAATACCATGTGAAGGAGAACTACCGGAAGCTAGGAGTCTGCGGCAAGGCGGATGCAGTGCTCACAGCCAGAAATTTGGGGATCTTATAAGAAGGGAGGCCCTTGTGCGGAACCTATATTTACACCGCGAATTGAAAGGAAAGGATATTGAAATTATGAAAACATTAAAAACAAAATTGGTGGCATACCTGTTGTCATTTTTTATAATATTAGGATTTATGCCCATAAACGCATTGGCTGCTGAACTTAATTTGTTTCATCTTTTGGTGAATGAAGTTGATATTGAGGAAGCAGCGAATAATACAATTGTATGCGGTAATGGAACGGCAAATTATGACTCAGTTACCAATACGCTGACCTTAAATAATGCAACGATTAACAATGGGAATCCTGCCATTTGTTACACAGGCGGTTCTTTGACAATTAAGTTACAGGGAAATAATACGATTACATCTGCTGACCGTGGGATTTATATAATGTCCTCAGAGAATTCGGGCAAAACATTGCGTTTTGAAGGTGATGGCTCTCTTACGGTAAATGCCGAAGGCGACGCAATCCAAGCTGATAACATAGATATCGTGATTGACGGATGTAATTTGAAAATATTCTCATCCTCTTTCTCTGGTATTAATAGTTGGGGCGGAATGCTTACCGTTCAGAACGGTGCAGATGTTATGGTTAACAGCAGCTCGAGCGCTATTGTCGGAGAGAGAGGAATAGCAATTACAGGCAGTACGGTGGATGCTGCAGTATCAAGTGGTGAAACAAATGCCTTTTATTCCTCAAATGGTGAAGTTACGATTAAAAATTCAATCGTCAATGCTAAGGCAGCCGCCGAAAACGCTTATCCAACAATATGGGGACTCGGAATAAAGATTTCAGATAACAGTAATGTGACAACTGTAAGCCCCAACACCAATGCACTCTTTTCACCAAATGTAATAACTGTATCCAATTCAACCTTAGAAGCTAAAAGTACAGCATGGGCGGTTTGGTGTAATGGTTCTATCGGCATTTCCGGCAGTACAGTAAAGGCATACGATACAGGTGGCTATACGGATGCTTGTATCCATGCGGGTACTGCACTTACTGTTTCAGACAACGCAGATGTTCTCGCTGACGGAGGGATTGAAGCGATTAACGGCATAACGGTGACACCTGCAAATGGGAAGTTGATTGAATATAAAGCAGGTACTCACGAAGGAGGCGAAAGCGGAACACAACATCGAGGAAATTCCCCTTATGATACAGCGTTTACCTTTGCCGCTGATGATATAGAACTGGGTTACGCTTATATTCATATCAAAGACCATATTCATGCTGGCGGCAGCGCAAGCTGTACGAACGAGGCAATCTGTGCAGATTGCGGAAAATCGTATGGCGGTATTAACTCAAACAACCACACAGGCGAGGTTGTTTGGAAAACGACAGAAACAACTCATTCCAGTGCATATAATTGTTGTAATATGCCAGTCGTGACGGAAGAAGCTCACGAAGGCGGAACAACTACCTGCACAGAAAAAGCGGTCTGCGAAATCTGCAGCCAGAGGTATGGGGAAGCCGATGCTTTCAATCACGCCAACCTTGTGAAAACTGAAGCAAAATCTGCAACGCATATAGCGGAAGGTAATACGGAATACTGGTACTGTGATGGCTGTGATAAATATTTCGACGATGAAGCAGGAGCCAAAGAGATTAGTTTTGAAGATACTGTTGTTCCGAAATTGGCGGAGCATACCGTTGACGATACAGGCTGGCATTCCGATGCAACCAATCATTGGAATATCTGCGAATGCGGAGCGAAGCTGAATGAAGCTGTCCATAGTTTTAAGTGGGTAATTGACAAAAAAGCAACTACAACCGAAAAAGGTCAAAAGCATGAAGAGTGTTCTGTCTGTGGCTATATAGAAGCGCCGATGGAAATCCCTGCGACCGTTACAATGCGCAAACCCGACGATACAAAGAAACCGGCGGATACGACGAAGCCTGCTGTTACAATGGGAAAATCTGACGATACAAAGAAACCGGCGGATATGGAAAAGCCTGCTGTTACAATGGGAAAATCCGACGATACAAAGAAACCGGCGGATATGGAAAAGCCTGCTGTTACAACGGATATCACAAGCCCTAAAACCGGTGATGACAGCAATTTCACCCTTTGGATTATGGTTATGATAGCTGCTAGTACGGCCCTGACTGTCACAGTTATTTGCAGCCGAAAGAAAAAGTATAATAGATAATGAACCATAGTGTGAACCTCCTTAAATTAGAATAAATTTTAGATATCTAATTTAAGGAGCCGCCTACAGGTCGGTTTTGCCGGAGACGGGTTTACCAACATTTTGGAAGGCATGGTTTCACAACTTCCCTTTACTGAGTAACTTCAGAATCACCTGATTACGGAACCTGCCAGTGGCAGCCGCTTCCGCGAATCACTAAAAGAAAGGAATTGCGTATCCAATCCGGATACTTACTCGTGATGAGCTGAAAGCAACGGAAACCAACAATACGCTGGAATTATCCTGGGTATAGAAGGGGAGAGCGATTATGGCAAATGGATATATATTACCCGACTGGCCCGTTTTCTTTTGAGGGAGTAGAGGAGTTGATGTGGGGATTGCCCACTTTGTTCTTGAAATTTTATGTGGTTTACTGATATGATAGATAGGTAATGGCATATAAAATTGATATCATTTCGAAGATTCGTGATTACTTAGAGAAGGAAAGCAGTAGAAGGAGAGAAAATGAAAAACGATGAACGAGCAAAGAAAGATATTTTAAAGGTTGTTGACCATACCTTACTAAAACAGGATGCTACATGGGATGAGATTCGTGAGATTTTGGATGATGCCATCTACTATGAGACGGCTTCAGCCTGTATTCCAGCCTCTTATGTCAAGCAGGCTGTCCAATATGCAGCAGGCAGATTGCCAATCTGTACTGTCATTGGGTTTCCCAATGGATATAGCACAACGGCCGGAAAGGTTTTTGAGACAAAAGACGCGATTGCAAATGGGGCCAGGGAAATTGACATGGTAATCAATATGGGATATCTAAAGGACAAAAGATATCAGGAGCTGGAAGGGGAAATCCGTCAAATTCATGAAGCCTGTGACGGAAACATATTGAAAGTAATTATTGAAGCATGCCTGCTTACAAAAGAGGAGAAAATAAAAATGTGTGAAATTGTCACCAATGCTGGGGCAGAGTACATTAAGACCTCGACGGGGTTTGCGTCTGGGGGAGCAACATTTAGCGATGTAAAATTGATGAAGGAATCCATTGGAAAAAATGTAAAAATAAAAGCAGCAGGCGGAATTTCTTCTTTTGAGGATGCCAAAGAGTTTATGCGTCTTGGCGCAGATCGTCTAGGTACCAGCAGATTAATCAAAATAATGAAAGGTGAAGGAATCAAGAGACCATAAAACATACAGGAAAGAATGGGAGGAAGAAATGTTAAGATGGTAAGGAACAAAGGAAAACGTCTGAATCAGTATGTGGGAGATTATGTGGTATTTGATTTAGAAACCACAGGAATCCGGCAGGATGTGGACAGAATTATCGAAATATCTGCGTTGAAAGTCCGTGATCACAAGGTTACAGAACAATATACCACATTAGTGAACCCCCAAATGCATATTTCAAAGGCAGCAACAGCAGTCAATGGGATTACGGATGAAATGGTCAAAGATGCGCCTAAGATGGAAAAAGCTGTTCAGGGATTTTTGGATTTTGTGGAAAATGATATTTTAGTAGGCCATAATATACATACGTTTGATACAAATTTTATTTATGATGCAGCTATGGAAACCTGTGGGAATGAGGTAGGGAATGATTATATTGATACTTTGTATCTGGCAAGAAAATATCTTCCTCAGCTTTCCCACCATAAGCTTTCTGATGTGTCAGAATATTTTCAGATCAGTACCGCAGGCGCTCACCGGGCATTGAATGATTGTATCATGAACCAGAAGTGTTATGAAGAATTAGGAAAAATATTGGAAGAGACCAAGAGAACCCAGCCAGAGGTTCTTTGTCCCTTGTGCAAAGGAGAAATGGTTAAGCGTAAAGGGAAATATGGGGAATTCTATGGATGCAGTAATTTTCCCGGATGTCGGGGAACCAGGAAAGTGAGAGGTGTGTGAGGGTGTTTAAAAAGAGAAAAAACCATGCAATCATTCAGCCTTATAATTCTAAAACCCAGGAACCAGTCATCCGTGCCAGTATCTGTACAGGAGAGCAGGTAGCAGGATTTAGGGATAAGGAAAGTGGGAAATTTGAAGAAGCTATGTTAATCCGAGGAGAAGGAGATTTGCAGGAATTTTGTGCCCGTTATGGGGTGAAACGGGAAAATATTAAGAAAGTGTGGTAAAAATATGAAGTCATTAGTAATCGCGGAAAAGCCCAGCGTAGGAAGAGACATTGCCAGGGTGCTTGGGTGCAGCAAAGGGGGCAATGGGTTTCTGGAGGGAAAGGATTATATCGTAACCTGGGCTTTGGGACATCTGGTGGAGCTTTCTGATCCAGAGAGCTATGGGGAACAGTGGAAAACATGGAAAATGGAAACTTTGCCCATGCTGCCAGAAAAATTAGAAATTCAGGTGATTAAAAAGACTGGAAAACAGTATCAGACAGTGAAAACCCAAATGTACCGAAAAGATGTGGGGGAGATTGTGATTGCAACAGATGCCGGCCGGGAGGGAGAGCTGGTAGCCCGCTGGATCATTCAGAAGGCAGGGGTTAGAAAACCCATGAAACGGCTGTGGATTTCCTCAGTGACCGATAAAGCAATTCGCCAGGGATTTGAACATTTAAAGGATGCAAAGGAATATCAGAAATTGTATGAGGCAGCAGTAGCAAGGGCAGAAGCAGACTGGCTGGTGGGATTAAATGCAACCCGTGCATTGACGGTAAAGCATAATGCCCAGCTTTCCTGCGGTAGAGTTCAAACACCCACCCTCGCTATGATTGCGAAACGGGAAGCACAGATTCGGGCGTTTTTGCCGAAGTCTTATTATGGTTTGAAAATAAAGGGGGATGGAATTGTTTGGACCTGGAAATCCAAAGAGGAAGGCCCTACGACTTTTTCAGAAGAAAAGATACATCAAGTACAGCAAAGGGTTACAAATAGTACCGGAATCGTAGAAGAAGTCAAAAAGAAACAACAGAAATCTTATGCGCCTCAGCTATATGATTTGACTTCTTTGCAGCAGGATGCAAACCGGATGTTTGGATTCTCTGCAAAGCAGACCCTTGATTATATGCAGCGTCTTTATGAACGGTATAAGGTGGTAACTTATCCCAGAACCGATTCCAGGTATCTTACCCAGGATATTGTAGATACGCTGCCAGAGCGTGTCAAAGCCTGTCGGGGTGGAAGCTATGGCAACATATGCAGCAGGCTTTTAAAATCTCCAATGAAAGGAAATAAATCTTTTGTGGACGATAAAAAGGTATCTGACCATCACGCCATTATTCCTACAGAGCAGGGAATTAGCCTTAGCGAGCTGGAATATGGGGAGCGAAAGATTTATGAATTGGTTATTTCACGTTTTCTTGCCGTCTTGCTTCCTCCCTGTGAATACCAACAGACAGAAGTAACCTTGCTCTGCGAAGGAGAACGGTTTGTAGTGAAAGGTAAGAGGATAGAGCAGGCTGGATGGCAGGAAATCCGAAAAATTCAAGAGGATTCTGGAATCCTGTCAGAAGAGGAAGAGAGTGAAAAGTCTGTCCAGACAGGAGAGGTGGAGGGCAATCTTCCAGAATTCACCAAGGGGCAGAAAATTCTTTTCCAGGAAGGAAAGATAACGGAAGGCAAAACGAAACCGCCGTTGCCGTTTACTGAAGCTACTCTGCTTGCCGCAATGGAAAATCCCATCAAATATATGGAAAATTCAGATAAAGAACTGAAAAAAACATTAGGGGAAACTGGGGGATTGGGAACCGTCGCTACTCGTGCAGATATTATTGAAAAGCTTTTTAACAGCTTTATGATAGAAAAGAAGGATAAATATATCCACCTGACCTCGAAAGGGAGGCAGGTGTTAGAGCTTGCGCCCCAGGGCTTGACTTCCCCAGAGCTGACTGCCCGGTGGGAGCAGCAGTTGGCAGATATCGCCAAGGGGAAGGCTAGAAAAAAAGATTTTGAGTCAAAAATCCGTTCTTATACGGTAGATATTGTCAAAGATATTGCAGCATCCTCAAAAACCTACCGCCATGATAATCTGACGGGAAAAAAATGCCCAGACTGTGGAAAATTACTTCTAGAAGTCAACCACAAAAATGGGCGAATGCTGGTATGTCAAGACCGGGCATGCGGTTACCGGAAAACCTTGTCCAAAGTGACTAATGCCCGCTGTCCCCAATGCCATAAGAAAATGGAGCTGGTAGGGGAAGGGGATGGTCAGCGTTTCACCTGTGTGTGCGGTTATCGAGAAAAGCTCTCCGCTTTCGAAAAACGCAAGAAAGAAAGCGGAGGAGGCGTTTCCAAGAAGGATGTTTCCAAATATATGAACAAGATGAAACAGGAGGCGAAAGAGCCGATCAACCATGCATTTGCGGATGCCTTTACAAAGCTGAAGCTTTAAACTTTACCTAAGAGCTAACTAAGCTCAAATTTTTGCACCATTTGGTTTAAAACTTCCGCCTGTGAAGCCAGTTCCTGTGAGGTGGCGGAGGTTTCCTGGGAGGCCGCGGAATTATCCTGGATTCCGTGTGCCATCTCTTCAATTCCTGCCCGGAGCTGGTTCATATTTTCTGCTTGGATTGCTGCATTTTCAGCCGTTATCTGAATCATTCCATTTACATGGCTGATTGCATTTACAGATTCTTTCAAGGATTCCATAGCGCTAGCGGCAATATCATTTCCTTTTTGGATTTCATTCATAGAAATACTAATCAGCTCTTTTGTGGTGTTTGCCGCTTCAGAACTTTCCAATGCCAATTTCCCGATTTCATCTGCAACGACTGCAAACCCTCGTCCGGCTTCTCCAGCACGGGCAGCTTCAATGGAAGCATTTAAGGAGAGAAGGTTCGTCTGTGACGCGATATCCTCAATGGTTTGGATGATTCCCACTACCTGCTGTGAGGTTTCATGGATGGTATTCATAGCGGTCATCATCTGTTTCATTTTTTCCTGGTTTTCCTCAATGATTGCAGCAGCCTGAGAGGTTGCTTTGGCAGAATTCGCTGCTTCTTTACGGCTGCTTTCCACCTGCTCTGCCACTGTGATGGTGGTTGCAGTAAGCTCCTCAATAGAGGCGGCCTGTTCTTCGGCGCCTTCAGCCAAGACCTGAGAAGCGCTTGCAAGTTCCGAAGCGCCTACGGATACATGCTGGGAGCTTTCGTTGATTCCCAGCATTACATCATTCATGGAATTGGAAATATTTAGTAATGCAGTTTTTATTTTCTGAAATTCACCCACATAATCTTGTTTTAAATCAACGCTCAGTTTTCCTTCTGCAATTTGTGCCAGTACTTCTGCTGTTTCATCAATGTATACGATATATTCTTTCAGACGGTCAACGGTTTTTTGAATGGAATTGCCCAGCTCCCCGATTTCATCCTGACTGGTAATTTTTAGGGTTACATCCAAATCCCCAGCGGCAAGCTGCTGGGCGGTCTGATTCAGCTCCAAAATAGGCTTTGTCAGCTTGGCAGAGCTTTTTCGTATGCTGACTGCAATTAGCAGAATTCCTGCTGCAAAGATGACAATCAGTGCAACAGCCATTCCAATCAGTGTGGAATAATACTCTGTGAGAGGCAGGCTGCTCAGTACGAGATATCCCGTATCTCCAGCTTGCTGGAGAGAACCATACCTTGTAGTTCCGACTGATTTGTATTTCAGGAATTTGCTGGTTTTGGATTCGATTGCCTGGACAACATTTTCGGAAATATCTACTTCGGTGACGTTTTTTTCCATAAAGTCATTGTTGGGGTGATAGAGAAAGACGCCATTTTTAGACATCAGAATCATGTATCCTTTGCGGCCGATTTTGTATTCACTCATAATGGTCGTCATATGGTCCAGTGCGATATCCATACCCACTGCTCCAATGACATCTCCTGTGGCGTCGTCAAAGACCGGGGCCGCTGCGCTTAAAATTATTTTCCCAGTAGAAGAGTCCACATATGGCTCTGTCAGAATAGGCTGTTGTGTTTCAATACAACCGTACCATCCGCGCCCTGTAATATCCCAGTCATCATCGCTGACAAAGCTGTCGGATTGTATCAGTGTGCTGGTGTCTAAGTCAGAAACCCAGACTGCCATGACATTTTCCTTATCGGTTTTTGAAATGCCTACCAGATTCTTTAAAACGGTTTCCATGGTTTTGGCATGGTTAAACTGTTTGTTTCCGGTTGTCTCCAGCATGGCAGATTTGATTTCCGGGTTGGCTGCCAGTTGTTCTACGCATTTGGTATACTGTTGCAAAAATCCGGTAAGCTGGTTTGCAGCCGCATTGGATTCCTGTATCAGCTCTGTCTTCTTCGAAGAGATGCTCAGCCATCCTACCATGCAGATTGAAATCACTGCAGTTAGCAGAAATACAAAAATGACGCTCCCGCCGATTTGCTGCAGGATTTCGTCTGCAATTTTCTTTTTGGAATTAGTTATGTTCTTTTGTTTTTTCATTATAAACCTCCCTATGTACCTTTCCTTGTTTCATTATAGCCTTATTTTGGAGAGAGCACAATAAGAATTTCGTTGTTTTTGCTGAAATGGTAATGATTGGTTACTTTTCACACCTGCATACAGGGAAAGCAGGGGAGGAATGTTTGGAAGCATAGTCATAACCAAGGCAAATTCTTCATACATTATAAAAAAACAATATATGAGGGAATTTCGTTGAAAGGGTACATAGAGGAGAGGGCGATTAATATCGCTAATTATATAATTGAGGAAAATGCTACTGTAAGGCAGACTGCAAAAAAATTTGGAATTAGCAAAAGTACGGTACATACGGTTGTAACAAAACAGAACGGTTGATATGGAGAATTAAATAGATATTGCTGTCATATGGAAATTGATTGTGAAATAGAGGGGGATAGGGTATAATATGGCATGAGGAGGAACCAGCGAAGTAGGAGGCGGCAGTGATGAAGAAACCATTACCAATAGGTGTTGATAATTTTGAAAAAATCGTAACAGACGGTTATTACTATATCGATAAAACTATGTTAATTAAGGAGTTACTGGATTTAAAGGGGGAAGTAAATTTGTTTACCCGTCCAAGGCGTTTTGGGAAGACGTTAAACTTGAGTATGCTCCGATATTTTTTTGAGGATACAGGGGATGAAAAAGCAAATGAACGGAATAAAAGTCTTTTTCAGGGAATGAAGATTATGGAAGCCGGGGAAAGCTGCACCGATCAGATAGGAATGTATCCTGTGTTCGAACTCACATTGAAATCGGCGAAACAGGAAGACTACGATATGGCTGCATATATGATACAAAATGCGGTCAGCGTGGAATTTGAACGGCACAGACATATTGTAGAAGGAGAAAAAGAATATCTTTCCGCTAGAGAGTATGAACAATATACCGCTATTGCGGAAGGAAAAGCAGAGGAAAAAACGCTAAGAAATTCTCTGCAGTTATTTTGTCAATGCATGTATAAGATTACAGGTAAGAAGACGGTTATTCTGATTGATGAGTACGATGTACCGCTGGAAAGTGCATATTTCAGCGGCTTTTATGATAAAATGACTGGCTTTATCCGGTCGTTGTTTGAAGCGGCTTTAAAGTCGAATCAGTATTTACAGTTTGCAGTTATTACCGGATGTCTGCGGATCTCAAAGGAGAGTATATTTACGGGATTGAATCATCTGAAGATCATATCTATATTCGATCAGAGATATAGTGAGCATTTTGGCTTCACAGAAGCGGAAGTGCGGCAGATGATGGCTTACTATGGCGTAGAGAGCCGCTTTTCGGTTATGAAAGAATGGTATGATGGATATGCATTTGGCAATACAGAGGTTTATAATCCGTGGAGTGTGATCAATTTTATGTATGATTTATATGCGGATGTTAATGCATTTCCCCGTCCTTATTGGATCAATACCAGTTCCAATGATATAATTAAGGCTCTGGTTGCAAGAGCCGACCGGGAAATGAAAGGGCAGATTGAAACGCTTTTAAGCGGCGAAACCTTAGATATTCAGGTGCATGAAGAAGTTACCTATGAGGATATGCACAGTAATCAGGAGAGCCTGTGGAATTTTCTTTATTTTACAGGATATCTGACAAAAGAAAGAGAATATTTTAAAGGAAAATATACTTTTTTGAAGGTACGGGTTCCCAACATAGAAGTTATGACTATTTATGAAAATACGATAATGAATTGGATGAAAGATGCCATAAAGAAAGAAGATTTTCGTGATCTGTACCAAGCCATGGAAGACGGAAATGCCCAGAGGATGGAGGATATTTTGAATGGGCAGCTTTTTCGCACAATCAGCTTCTATGACAGTGCAGAAAACTTTTATCATGGATTCCTGGCAGGCATATTAAGCCAGAGTGAAAATTATCTGGTGAAATCTAACCGGGAATCCGGGAACGGGCGGTCAGATATTATGGTGAAAAGCCCGTCTCTCCGGGGGCGTTCCTTTGTTCTGGAGTTAAAGGTATCTGATTCCATTGATGATTTGGAGAATGATGCAGAGAAAGCCTTACAGCAGATTTATGATAAAAAATATATGGAAGAGCTTAAGGAAGAAGGATATCGGAACATAGATTGTTATGGGATATCGTTTTATCGGAAAGACTGTGAGGTAAGGTTTGGAAAACAGAGGAATTGATTGTAGGATAAGGGCTAAAATTGAGATGGTGAAGGGAATCCTCAGGAGAATTAGAATCCCCTGGGGATTTTTCATGGAAAAGAGTGAAAGATGAGAGAAAGGATGCTATAATAGTTAAAGGCAGTATACTGGAGCAAAAGGCAGGGATATGGTTTGGAATATACCTGAATCCGTGAGCCTTGCCACAAATTATTTTCTGTAACCCCATATAATTCCGGCACTTATACGTTATTTTACCGGATTGATTTTTTCGCCCGCCAGGTGAAAAAATCAGAGCATTTTGTTTTGCTTATGGCATACTGGAATCAGAAAAATATTTAGTTCCGGAGGTCACCATGAGAAAAAATATTTCCGTTGAATTCACAAATGAACGTATTATCCCAAGCAGCGGGCTTGCTGTTGTCGGTGCAATCCTCGGCAAAAGTGATTTTGTCAAACGCTGCAACTGCAGCTTTGACGCTTAAAAAATTTTTCGCAAAAAAACCTCCCATTTTATGGGAAAATGCGAGATAATAGAATTAACCACAAAGCTATTTTTTCGCACACCCATAAAAGGAGGTTTTACAATGAAGCAAGAATAAAAATCACAAGAAAAGAAGCCAGGGAACACCTGGAACAGTTTGACCTTGCCTGTGAATTAGCTAAGTTAATTCGGCGCTGTTTCCCAGAACTTTTGCCATTATTAAAACAAATCCCAGATCCCCGACATCAGAGTTATTACTCCGGCGGTTAAATGTCGATGAATTTAAGCAAGTAAAAACGTCGATATTTAACCGCCGGAGTAATATATCACATACCCTGGTGTGATACTTCTTATGACCCGTATCCTTTCTTCTCTATTTTACAGCAACAGCATGCATAAGAAAAGTGAAGAATTCAATTCGGAGATAATGATAAAAAGTTTGTATGCATGTGAAAGCTTTTTTGAAAGATGTGGGAGAAAAATTGGCGGTATATCCTGCGGTATAAAGAAGGGAGTATCCCGAGCATAGCAGAAGAATACAGGAGACTGAAAAGACTGGAAAAAATTGCCAGGAATGGCTTTGTGAGACAGGGAAAAACGGGTATGAGATAGAGGTTGACAATCAGGAATGGTAACTTTTATAATAGTTATGAAATAGCAAGAACGGTTGGATATGTGAATCCCAAATGATTCATACAGAGCTATCACTGTATGAATCATTTGGGATTGGCTGAGTAGTTCATAATTTTGTCCGTGAAAGCAGGAGAGAACATTTAAGGAGGTAACATGTAAAATGAAAAGCATTCGAACTAAAATCACCGTATGTCTTATTTTGACTGTTATAATTGGATTGGTTGCATCTGGAGTTTCAAGTATTATGCTAAATTATAATAGTACCATGTCCACAGTAGAGCAGATGATGAGCCAGACAGCAGTTTTGGCGGCAGGACGTGCGCAACAGGAGCTGGAAGTATATAAGAATGTTGTTATGGAGGTGGGATGCATCCCAGAATTGTCCAATCCAGAAGTGTCGGTAGAAGAAAAACAGACCATTATCGATGGGCGTGTTTCCATGCATGATTTTCAGAGAGGAAATATTATTGGTGCAGACGGCATTAGTATTTTTGATGGAAATGATTATTCAGACCGTGAATATGTGCGTCAGGCTATGGAGGGAAATGTTTTTGTATCAGAACCGTTAATCAGTAAGGTTACGGGAGAATTGTCTATTATGGTAGCCGCGCCTTTGTATGCAGAAGGAAACTATGGGAAATCCATTGTGGGTGTTGTATATTTTGTTCCCCATGAAACTTTTTTAAATGATATTGTATCAGCGATTCAGCTTGGTGAAAATAGCAGAGCTTATATGATTAATAAGTCGGGTGGAACGATTGCGGATATCACCCTTGATACAATTACAGTTCAAAACATAGAAGAGGAGGCCAAGAGTGATTCTTCACTGAAGGAGCTGGCGGCGATTCATGCAAAGATGCGTCAGGGAGAAAATGGTTTTGGAAGCTATACAAAGGGAGAAGATAAAATGTTTGCGGCCTACGCTCCAGTATTGGGTACCGATGGCTGGAGTATTGCAGTGACTGCGCCACAGATTAATTATCTGGCATCCACACGGGATGCAATGGTCATCAATATTGCTGTGATTTTGGCTTCGATCTTTATTTCTGTGATTGTTGCTTTATTACTGGCTATTAATATTGGCAGACCGATGCAGGCTTGTGTGAAACGGATGAAGCTTCTGGTGGATGGGGATTTAGATACGCCCATGCCTAAGGTTTCCAACAAGGATGAAACAGGCGTGCTTGTCAGATCAACGGAGGCTCTGGTGGAAGGATTGCGCATTGTGATCAATGACATTAGTTATTTGTTGAACGAGATGGCAAATCAGAACTTGGATGTTCATACAGAGCATGAAGATGTGTATGTTGGCAGTTTTCAGAATATTTTGGTTTCCATGCGCAATATGAGGATTGAATTGAGCAATGCTATGCGTCAGGTCAATCATTCCGCAGAGGAAGTGGCCAATGCCAGCCATCAATTATCTTCAAGTGCGCAGACACTTAGCCAAGGGACTGCAGAGCAGGCAGGATCAGTACAGGAATTGGCAACGCGGATCAGTGTCATTTCCGAGGAGGTGAAGGATACTGCAGACGGAGCGTTGGACGTCAGAAGTCAGACCCACCAGACTGGTAAAGAAGTTTTCCTGTGTAACCAGAAAATGCAGAATCTGATTGAGGCTATGGAGAAGATTCAGGCCAGTTCAGAAGAGATTGAAAAAATTCTTAAAACCATAGATGATATTGCGTTCCAAACAAATATACTTGCCCTGAATGCGGCAGTGGAAGCGGCCAGAGCTGGCAGCGCTGGAAAGGGATTTGCTGTGGTTGCGGAGGAGGTTCGCAATTTAGCTGGAAAATCTGCACAGGCGGCGCAAAATACATCAGAGCTTATTGAGAATTCTACGGATGCAGTACATATGGGAACAGGAATTGCAAAAAATACAGCAGATGTTCTGCTGGGTGTTGTCAATAGTATTCAGTCTGTGGTTGATGCTATCGACCATATTGCAATAGTCTCTAACGAGCAGTCACAGTCGGTTGAGCAGGTTTCAGAGGGAATCAACCAGATTTCCGTTGTTGTACAGAGCAATAGCGCGACTGCGGAAGAAGGCGCCGCTGCAAGTGAACAGCTTTCCGCTCAGGCTGCTTGTTTGAAGGAATTGGTGGACCAGTTTACCTTAGCTTCAGAATAAGTGCCATAGGGAATGGAAGGATATTTAACCGCCGGAGTAATAGAAGAAAAAAGAAAGTACAATTTATGAAAAAGCAGGAAAATTATTATGGAGAGAACAGGACTATTTTCTATTCTGCAATCATATGTTAGAGAAACGTGAAAGAAAAGCAGAACGGGGAGGTGGTTCTGATTTCCAGAAATCAGAAATTGAATTTTCGTTTCCATAATCCAAATAAGCCCGAGGATACGGCCGATTACATACTCAAGATTTTCATGGAGGTAAATCAGAAAAAATTTGACCAGATTTTGCAAGAGAGAAAATTAAAATGTACGAATAGAAAAGGACAGGAAAAGGACCGCTGCGTTGTGTAGCGGTTTTTTATTCTATAGGAAAGACCTTGTCATGCTAACGCGTGAAAGTGTCTTCCTATAGAATAAAAAATAATATGCGCACTCGTGCAAATAGAAGATGTCACTGTGTGACCGCACTCGGCGCAGCAAATCGTCCAAGTCCCTCATGAATGAGGGATTTAGGGAGCCCCAGCGGACTTGTCCGCTTTGTTCTCTTAATGAGGCTAAGGTGTCAAAAGCACCCGAATCTTAATATCAAATAAACAGAAAGGAACAATCTATGAATGTAGCAGCATATTGTCGAGTTTCTACCGATAAATCCGATCAGCTTAACAGTCTGGAAGCGCAAAAGAAATTTTTTACGGAATATACCGAAAAGAATGGACATAATCTTGTCCGTTTATATGCAGATGAGGGAATATCTGGAACAAAAATCAAGAACCGAAAAGAATTTCTAAGACTTATGGGTGATGCACAGCAGGACTTATTTGATATGGTAGTGGTAAAGGATATTTCTAGATTTGCCAGAAACACAGTAGATTTGTTGCAAAGCATAAGGACTTTAAAGGCATTGGGAATAGAGACAACCTTTTTAACTGCAAATATGACGGTTTTGGGACAGTCTGAATTTGTCCTGACGATATTTGGGGCTCTGGCACAGGAGGAAAGCGCCAACACCTCAAAACGTGTGAAATTCGGCAAGAAAATGAATGCAGAAAAAGGACGTGTTCCTAATTTTGTGTATGGATATGACAAAACCAATGGAGATTATTTTAATCTTGAAATCAATCAGGAAGAAGCAAAAATTGTTTGTCAAATATATGACTGGTATATCAGGGAGGGATACGGCGCATCTAAAATTGCCAATATGCTCAATGAGAAAGGTTTAAAAACTAAGCGCAACTGTAACTGGAGCCAGAATGCAATCTGCCGGATTCTTACCAATGAACTGTATACCGGAAAAATTATAAATGGAAAGCAGGAGGTTACAGATTTTCTTACCAGTAAGAGGGAAAATAAGGATGAATCAGAATGGATGGTGACAGAAAGAGAGGATTTGCGTATTATTGGGCCAAAACAGTTTGCCCGGGCACAGGAAATTTTGCATGGACGTCGCGCTGCATTTCAGGTAAAGCATGAACGTCAAAGCAATAAATATCTGTTCAGTACTTTAATCAAATGTAAGGAATGCGGATGGTCATTCCGGCGTACTGTCCGTACCTACAAAAACACATATATTCGATGGGTGTGTTCTGGACATAATGGAAAGGGTGCAAAAAGCTGTCCCAATGAAATAACCATGGATGAAGATAAACTGATACAGGCATTGGAAGAATATTTCACTGAATTATTAAAGAAAAAGAAAAACGTAATCAATCGTGTGGTGAAAGAATTTACAAAGGTATACAAAGCCAAGGGCGATAATGAAAATTACGAAAAGGAATTAAACGCCCAGCTTGCTAAGATGAAAAAAATGCGTCAGAAATATATGGATATGTATACTGACGATTTAATTAGCCGTCAGGAATTGAATGATAAAATTGGAGGTATGAAATCAGAAATAGAGCGGCTGGAGAATGATTTGAAATTGGTGGGAAACAATCTTGACAAAGGAGAACAGTTGGAAGAGCTTTTAAAGAAAACTTTTGGGACAATTGAGGATGTAACCTCCGTTGGTGACATGACAAATGAACAGCTCAAACAGATTGTAAAGAAAATAGAAGTAGACAAGGAAGGAAACGTAGATATTTATTTGAGCCTGTTTGGGGAGTTAGGACTGGAGGAGTCTGTGCTGCTTGTAGAGTGAGAAGCAGACAATAACGTTCTAATTAGTGATTACCATACATAAAGACGTAACAGAACGTCTCATGCAAATCAATCCAGCTCTTGCAAATCAGGCAAGAAAGGTATTGGATGTAAATAAATCAGAAAGGCATATCAGGGGCGGTCTGGCAACCAGGGAAAAGTATCTGCATCAGAAGGGAATTGTCTGAAAGGTACTGGAAAGAAAAGGATGGATAAGTTTTGTACCGTAAAAGATACTGGTCTGTCCTTTTCTTATTCGATATTAAAATAAATCAATAAAACTGATTAAAATTATCACTATACAATTTAAAAGATCTGTGTTAAGATAAAACCCGTGAAAAGCGAAGAAAGGGAAGAGTAGCTGTAAAGGAACACACAGAGAGCCATTGGTGGTGGAAAATGGCAGGGACAATACAGTGAACTGGCCCTGGAGCTTCCGGCTGAAGGATGCAGCATGGAACAATAGAAGAATTCCATATTCTCTGGTGTAAGGCACAGGAGAAGCAAAAGTAAGTCAGGACGGGTTCTCCCGTTACAGAGATAGGTGTAGAAGCGCCGATAAGTGCATGTGAATACATGAAGCAGAGTGGTACCGCGCAAGATTATGATATCTTTCGTCTCTATTGTCCCCTTGGGATGGTAGATATGAAAGATTTTTTTGTTCGATCAAAAAGACCTTATCACGCGAACATATGAAAGTGTCTTTTCGATGGAAGAACTCTTAATTTTATTATGGAGGATGGAAAATGAAGAATTTTGAAAAATACGAAAGACAATATTTTATGCCCCCAGAAGTTACCTATGACTGGGTGAAAAAAGAGTATATCACTGCTCCGCCCATTTGGTGTAGTGTAGATTTGCGAGATGGGAATCAGGCGTTGATTGAGCCTATGAGCCTGGAAGAAAAGCTGGAATTTTTTCAATTATTAGTGGAAGTAGGATTTAAGGAAATAGAAGTAGGATTTCCGGCGGCGTCTGAAACTGAGTACAATTTTATGCGGGCATTGATCGAACGTGATATGATACCAGATGACGTGACAGTTCAGGTGCTGACACAGGCAAGAGAGCATATTATCCGCAAGACTTTTGAGGCAGTAAAGGGCGCTCCTCATGCAGTTGTACATCTTTATAATTCTACTTCACTGGCACAGCGGGAACAGGTATTTAAAAAGAGTAAAAAGGAGATTCTTGATATTGCAGTCAGCGGCGCCAAGCTGCTCAAAGAGCTGGCAGAGGAAACAGATGGGAATTTTACCTTTGAATACAGTCCAGAAAGTTTTTCGGGGACAGAGGTGGATTATGCACTTGAGGTATGTAACGCAGTTCTTGATATATGGCAGCCCACGCCAGAACAAAAAGCAATCATCAACCTTCCCACCACAGTGGAAAATGCAATGCCTCATATTTTTGCAGGGCAGGTGGAATATATGAGTAAGCATATGAAATATCGGGAAAATGTAGTGCTTTCTCTGCATCCCCATAATGACAGAGGGGTTGGGGTTTGCGATGCAGAATTTGGCATCCTGGCAGGAGCGGACCGTATAGAGGGAACCTTGTTTGGAAACGGAGAGCGTACGGGAAATGTGGATATTGTAACGCTTGCCATGAATATGTTCTCTCATGGGGTCGATCCGAAATTGGACTTTAGCAATATGTCTAAAATTGCGGAAACTTATGAACGCTGCACCCGTATGCAGGTTTCACCCAGGCAGCCTTATGCAGGGGAATTGGTATTTACCGCTTTTTCTGGTTCCCACCAGGATGCCATTGCCAAAGGAATGGCTTACAGGGAAGAATGCTTGGATGGCGCATGGACTGTGCCTTACCTGCCCATTGATCCGCGGGATGTGGGACGGACTTATGACTCAGATGTTATCCGTATTAACAGCCAGTCGGGGAAAGGCGGCGTAGGCTATATCCTCAAACAGAATTATGGCATTACGATTCCAGACAAGATGAAGGAGGAGGTTGGATATACGGTAAAAGGGGTGTCAGATCATCAGCATATGGAATTGTCCCCCTCCCGCGTATATGAGATTTTTGAAGAGCATTATGTGAACAATATGCCTCATTTTCAGATTTCAGAATGCCATTTCCGGCAAAAAAATGGAATATTGGCTGAGGTGACCATTTGTCATGGAGGACAAAAGCGCAATGTAACAGGTAACGGAAATGGACGTCTGGATGCAGTGAGCAATGCTTTAAAACAGTATTTTAATGTGAGTTATGAACTGTCTGTTTATGAAGAGCACTCGTTGTCCCGAGGGTCTTCAGCAAAAGCGATGTCCTATATGGGAATTTCCTGTCATAATCAATTGTACTGGGGCGTGGGAATTGATGAGGATATTATCAAGTCTTCCATTGAAGCTCTCTGTGTGGCGGTCAATAAGCTGGAGCAGATTCAGCAGGCGGATCAGTGCAGAGATGAGCGGTTGAATGGAATTATGAATTACATCCAGGAACATTATCTGACTGTGACATTGGATGAGCTTGCAGAAAAAATGCATTTGTCAAAGCCTTATCTTTCTAAGTATATCAGGGAAAAATCGGGAAAAACCTTTGGCGATATTGTCAAAAACGTGCGCATGAAAAAGGCACGTACTTTGCTGAAAAATACCAGCATGACAGTAGAAAATATTGCAGATAGTGTAGGGTATCAGAACGTAGAGCATTTTAACCGCCTGTTTAAAAAAAGGTATGGAATGACGCCAGTACAGTATCGAAATAGAGAGCAGAATGTGAAATAAGAAAACATAGTTTTAAATAAGGGCTATATATTTGGTGATGGAAAACACCGGATATATGGCTTTTTTTATTCTATAGGAAAGACCTTGTCACGCTAACGCGTGAAAGTATATTTCCTAATATATTGAGTGTATAATTATATAGTATATATAATTATACTGTATATAAATAAAATGTTTATTTTTCTAATATTTGGGTATAATGTGTCTAAATAGAAAGAGGTACATATATGAAGTATTTACATATTAGAATTGTAGAATTGCTGCAGGAGAAGCAAATAAGTAAAACGAGAATTTGTAAAGATTTGGATTTACAGAGAGGAAATTTTAACAGATATTGCAGGGATGAATTTCAGAGAATTGATGCAAATTTAATTATCAAGCTGTGTGAATATCTTGGTTGTGATATTACAGATTTATTAGAGATTAGAGAAAAAGACAATACAGATGATACATAATATGGAGTCTGATTTGTTATGGGTGCCGCTGGATTGGGATACGCTTAATTATAGAAGGGCAGTCAGGTGAATCAAGCATTACTCTTTCGGAGCGCTTTCATCTTTTGAAAAGTCAGAAGAAACGAATTCTTATTTGCCATATCAAAAGACGTTTCTTTTGGAAAATTTTTTACAGAGTGTTTCTTAAGAAGCAAGAAATAGAATGAAACAGAGAATTTGTGGTTTTTCTCTTGTAAATATAAAACTCCTCCGATATAATGAGGAGAAAGAAGCTGTTTTGAAGAAAAGAATTTCTATGCGGCATAAAAGAGAATGAAAAACAGGAGGAAAAAATTTTGGCTAGAGAGACAGTGATTGTCCTTGATTTTGGTGGACAGTATAATCAGCTTATTGCTCGCCGTGTGCGGGAATGCAACGTATACTGCGAAGTAAAGCCTTATACTATGAGCTTGGATGAAATTAAGGCTATGAATCCAAAGGGAATTATTTTTACCGGAGGGCCAAACAGTGTTTATGAAGAAACGTCGCCTCACTACCCGAAAGAGATTTTTGAATTGGGGATACCTATTTTGGGAATTTGCTATGGATCACAGTTAATGGCATATCTTCTTGGGGGAACGGTGAAGACTGCTCCAGTGAGTGAATATGGACATACAGAAGTGGAAATAGATACGAAGGATATTATATTTGAAGGCGTATCTTCAAACAGTGTTTGCTGGATGAGCCATACAGATTATATTGCTGAGGCGCCAGAAGGGTTCCAGGTTATAGCGCATACCCCTGTCTGCCCAATTGCTGCAATGTCATTTCCAGAGAAGAAATTATATGCAACTCAATTCCATCCAGAAGTGATGCATACCAAGGAAGGCATGAAAATGCTTGAAAATTTTGTTTATAAAGTGTGTGGTTGTGCTGGGGATTGGAAAATGGGTTCTTTTGTGGAATCTACGATTGAGAGTTTGCGGGAAAAAATTGGCGATGGCAAAGTTCTATGTGCTTTGTCTGGCGGCGTGGATTCTTCCGTAGCGGCAGTCTTGCTTTCCAAGGCAGTTGGCAGGCAGTTGACTTGCGTGTTTGTAGATCATGGTCTGCTACGTAAAAATGAAGGCGATGAAGTGGAGGCAGTGTTTGGACCGAATGGAGCTTATGAACTGAATTTTATCCGGGTCAATGCACAGCAAAGATACTATGAAAAACTAAAAGGGATCACTGAGCCAGAAGAGAAGCGCAAAATTATTGGAGCGGAATTTATTCGTGTATTTGAGGAAGAAGCGCAAAAAATCGGTGCAGTGGATTTTCTGGTGCAGGGAACGATTTATCCAGACGTGATAGAATCGGGGCTTGGAAAATCTGCAGTGATAAAATCCCATCACAATGTAGGAGGACTTCCGGATGTGGTGGACTTTAAAGAAATTATTGAACCTTTGCGTATGCTTTTTAAGGATGAGGTGCGCAAAGCTGGGCTGGAGCTTGGCATTCCAAAACATCTGGTATTTCGTCAACCATTCCCTGGGCCTGGGCTTGGCATTCGTATTATTGGCGAGGTTACCGAAGAAAAAGTAAAAATTGTGCAGGAGGCGGACTACATTTACCGGGAAGAAATTGCAAAAGCGGGATTAGATCAAGAGCTTGGTCAGTATTTTGCAGCACTGACAAATATGCGTTCTGTGGGTGTTATGGGAGATTTTCGAACCTATGATTATGCGGTTGCGCTGCGGGCTGTGAATACTTCTGATTTTATGACTGCTGAGGCAGCACAGATTCCTTGGGAGGTATTAAATAAGGTTACGAACCGGATTGTGAATGAGGTGAAGGGGGTGAACCGGGTGGTTTATGACTGTACTGGGAAGCCACCAGGGACGATTGAGTTCGAATAGTAGCTACAAGTCTGGGAAGCCTTATAAACAGGGCGTTCCCGGGCTTTTCTTTTTACTGTGCTACTATTTTGCTACTAAACGCAACTACTCTGTTTCGCATCGTTTTTAAGTTTGCATTTTCCAAATAGTGTCTGGAAAATCAGATAACTTTTCTTTGGGGCATAGGGATAACTTTTCCCGGTGCTGTTTCCTTTGGCAGTGGCGCCGGTCCGTATGGAAGTCCTGTATTGGCGTATACTGTATCCGAAGTAGCTAAACTGTCAGCCGTGCCATCATCATAGGAAATTCCCATAGTTTCAAGTAGAGGGTTACCCGTTGACGGCTCCGGTGTGGGTGTAACATCAACGGTTGCTGCAAGTTGTTCCAGATTGCTGACAAGCTCCTGCTGTTTGTGCGGAAACAGATGCGAGTAGGTATTCAGTGTTGTGGATACCTTTTCGTGTCCCAGTCTGTCAGCGAGGATAAGTGCATCACAGCCCTGATTGATAAGTAAACTGGCATGTGAGTGGCGGATGTCATGAATCCGTATCCGTTTAACGCCTGTTTTCTTACAGCCCCGCTCCATCTCATGGGAGAGAAAGTGCTTGGTAACCAGGAACAGTCTTTCTTTAGTGTCAAGCATATATCTGGTATTGATAAAGTCCTGCAGCTCCTGGCACAGAAAATCGGGGATTGGAACTTTCCGCTTGCTTTTCTTTGTCTTCGGCGGAGTGGTGATATCCTTTCCATTCAGACGCTGATAGGTTTTGCTGATATCAATCTGTTTTGCTACAAGATTGATATCGGCAGCGGTAAGCGCCAGCAGTTCTCCTTCACGCATTCCTGTCCAGTAGAGTACCTGAAAGCAGATATAGGATAACGGCTTGTCTTTGATACCTTCACGAAATGCGGTATACTCATCATAAGTCCAATAATCCATTTCCTCAGCTTTTGCCTGTCCCATACTTCCAGCCTGACCACAGGGATTCGTATTCAAATCGTAGAAGCGTTTTGCGTAGTTGATGATACAGGTAAGCTGATTGTTGATGGTCTTTAGATAAGTTTTGGAATAACCATTTGGGGAATTCATCAGCTGATTCTGCCACCTGCGTACATCCGAAGCCTTAATCTCATTGATTGGCTTGCTGCCAAAGAAGGGGAGAATGTGTGTCTCGTAAATATGCCTCTTGGTCAGAATGGTTGACTGCTTGAGCCTTGCAGCCATATCTTCCATATAAAGTTCGTAGAGATTCTGAAAAGTCATATCTGGGTTAGCGGACTGTCTTTCAAGAAAATCCCTTTCGTATGCCAGAGCTTCCTTTTTGGTGGCGAAACCCCGTTTCCACTTCTGTCGGTTGTTGCCCTGCCAGTCCGTATAGTAGAACTTGCAGAACCATTTACCAGTCTTATTATCTTTGTAAGCCGGCATAAAAATCATCTCCTTTGCTAAATTGTGATATGTATTGCACTTGCTTAGAAAATTGAAATTTCAGGTGCATTTATCCAAAGGCTATGATATAATCTACTTGTCTAGGGTGATTACAAAGCCTTTTGGGTAAAATCACTTACAAAATTTCGGTATCATTCCTTTTGCAGAAGGACTGATGCCGATTTTTATATATTTTGTTATTCGTTCTTGTCCGGTTCTTCCCGGGTGGAAACAATCTGAATGGCTGAATAATCCACTTTCTTTTGCTTTCCCTTTGCTTTTCTGTTTTTGGCTCTCTGGGAGATGAAATCAGAAAAGTAACTGTCAGAATAGTATTCTAAAGTTTCTCTTTTCCATGTTTCAAACTGTTCCTGATTTATGGAGTTGCTTTGCAGGGCTGCAAGCTTATCCATCCAGTTTTCCATAAAGAGACAGAAGTCTGCGTTATAGGTTCCACTTCCTTTGCCATCAACCATAAGAGCAGAGGTCCAATCAGGACTTTCCGGTGGTTTGGCACAGGTGAGCTGGAACGCAATATCTTTAATCTCTGTTATGGTAAATAAAGCGTTGATAACATCTGACAGGGTGTGAAAACGACAGGCAGGAAACTCGTTTTCTGAGGATACAATACCTATCTCGTCTGTCTTGGCTTCCAAAAGCTCCTGCCATGGAATTTCCAGTTCATCTGCCACAAGTTTAATTAAATCTATTTTCATGGTAATTTCACCGGATTCATATTTCTGAATAGTACGCTCTGATTTTCCTAACCTTTCGGCAAATTCTTTTTGTGTAATCTTTAACTGTCTGCGGCGTTTCTTGATTGCATTACCGATCTCATCGGCAGTATACATGGCAAAACGCTGGTCATCTGATAAAGCCATGACGTCACCTTCCTTATATCAATGTTCGTAACAGTTTGTCTGATTCGTATTTTGCGTAAAAAATCAAAATACGAACTAAAAATTAAATGATTTATAATGATATAAATACTATAGCACATATTAAAACGAACTTCAAGTGCGTATTTTTGAAAAATTCAATTGACATTTTTTGAAAGATATATTATGATTAAATACGAATTATAAATACGGATATTAAGTGATAAAAGGTTTGAATCCGTATCAATAATAGTAATTTTGCAGGAAAGGAGGGGATTTGTGATAAGCACTAAGGAAGCATTTATTGATGCAAAAGAAATCAGCCGGATTCTGGGTGTTGGTATGACAAAGGCATATGCGGTCATTAAGGCATACAATGCCGAGTTGGATGCGCAGGGCTATTACACTATGCGTGGGAAATGCCCGCGTAAATACTTCGAACAGAAGATTTACGGATATGCGGATTATTACAATCCAGATGATGGACTGACAAGAAAAGTCGGTATGTCGGCGGAGAAATGCCATTGTCGGGCAAAAGAAAAAGTCCAATCCGGTTAGGAAAGGACCTTGGTTGCAAAGCCAAAGCTTCGCTATGTATCTCGCAAATACATTATAGCAAAAGGTTTTGGCTCCTGCAATCAAAAAGTAAGGCAACGGGATAAGATTCCCCGTCTGTCTGAAGAATCGCATTTTGATTGGAAAAATAAATAGGAGGATTTGTATGTACTTGGATGAACAGAAACTTTTGTTATGTGGTATTGACCATGGATTTTCTACCATGAAAACCGCTCATTTTGTATTTGAAAACGGTGTAAAGGAGCTGGGCGGTGAGGCTTCGCTTTTGACCAATACCATGTTTTTTAATGAGAGGTATTTCAAGGTTGGCGAGGGCAGGCTTCTCCTGAAGGATACCAAGGTTGAGGATGGAGATTATTTCTTATTAACACTGGCAGCTATTGCCAGAGAGATGGATTATCATGGATTAAGTGATACAGAAGTCTGCATTGCAGCTGGATTGCCATTTACAAGGTTCGGGCAGGAAAAAGCAGAATTTAAGGATTACCTGCATCCGGGCAGCAGGGAATTTAAGTACAATGGTAAAGAGTATCATATCAAATGCAGTGATGTTTTTCTATATCCGCAATGTTATGCCGCCGTTGCGGACAGACTCGGAAAGCTTCCGGCAGAGCTTCTGATCGTGGATATTGGCAGCAAGACAGTGGATATCATTCATACCAGAAAGCATATCCCTGTGGAAAGTGACTGTATTACCATTCCCTCAGCGCTGATTCAGTGTATGGCAAATATCAATAACGTGGTTTATCGAAAAACCAACCGCACTCTTACCGAGGAACAGATACAGCAGGTGATGATGTATGGGAATGCGCCATATTCAGATAAGATGGTGCAGATTGTCAAAGAGGAACTGGCGGTATTTGCAAAGGGAATTGAAGCAGCCTTGAAAGAGCATGGTTTTGATTCGGAGATGACACCTGTTGTATATGTCGGCGGAGGGGCAGGCGTGATGAAGCATTTCGGTTCTGTTACAGGCAGACACATCATGCATATCGAAGATGTCAAGGCAAATGCCCTTGGATATGAATATTTGGCACACCAGCAATTAAAGCGAAAGCGGCTATAGGCGTCGGGGAGGAGGCAGTATGGCATATGATGACAGTATGACAGTCAGCTTTCGTCTGAGCTTTAATAAGGAAGAGGACAAAGAAATTTTAAGGTTCTTTTCCAGTGAGACTATGAAAATTTGCTATGGAGATAAGAGCAAGTTTATAAAAAGTGCGTTGATAAGGGCGGTTCAAGATATAAAACGGAACGAACATGACAACCGCCTTATTTGTGAAATGAATACCCAGAGGACTGTGATACAGGAAACGATGACTGGTGAAGCAGACAGGGTTATCAATGCAATAAAGCTGATTGTCAAAGATGAAATGGAAAGGATTATAAGGCTACAGATGCCTAAAGGAAAGCAGGCAGCTTCTAAAATGACGGAGTCTGTAGCGGAGGGAAGCATAGAAGTTGCTCCATGTTTTGGAGAAGTTCCGGAAAGCTCTTGTGAAGATGTGTCAGAGGATGTGATGGCTTTTTTGGCGGATTTGTAGTAAGGCAATCAGG
>ERZ778518.190-NODE-190-length-63883-cov-8.809488_pt1 | contig 63883 bp, 57 predicted proteins | sample MGYA00510340_ERZ778518 | MGnify/ENA primary metagenome ERZ778518 (study PRJEB29527, sample SAMN07138967) | mouse gut metagenome | material: feces | host: mouse | place: China:Nanjing | collected 2016-01-25 ...
CCATGTAACGATTGTAATATATTACATTCATTTTGTCAATGATAGATTAGACTTTTTTCCCACGCCAGACGAAAAAAAAGATTTTGTATTGTGTATTTTATACAAAATCTTTTTCTTATCTACTTTTACTAAATATAGTTTCTGATTTTCTTACAACATTACCAAAAATTTCTTTTATACTGTTCCCCCATTCTGAATTTCCACATCCAAAATCAGTCTATGAGGCACATTTTTTCTCTGTTCTACCAAATCCAGAAGGGTATTCACCGAAACTTCCGCCAATAATTCTACATTTTGCCGAATGGACGTCAGTTGAGGATACACCATGTTCGTGGGCACTGTGGCATCAAAACCAATGATAGAAATGTCCTTTGGTATTTGCATCCCTCTTCTTAGAGCCTCATTCAAACATGCAATTGCTGCCAAATCTCCTCCAAATATTCCATCAATATCCGGGTGATTTCTAAAAATTTCCTCTGCCATCCTATAATGCGCATCCCAGTGAAATATATTCCACTCCATCACTTCCTGCAACACCACAGCCCCATTTTCTTTCATCTTCTCCTTAAAGGCATGATATCTGTCATTTGCCATAACCTTCGGTGAAACTCCTGAAACCAGATATATTTTTTTCCGATTGGCCTGCAGCATTAATTCTGCCGCCAACTCCCCACCTTTTGCATGGTCGCAGCCAATCAACGGAATTCCAGCGCCCAAATCACGGTCAATGGAAACAATTGGTTTTGTCTGTTTGGTATATTCTTCCATCTCAAGACCATGGGAAGCTGTAATAATTCCATCTACCATATTCCGCTCCAGCATATCCAGGTACTGCTGCTCTCTCCTGCTGATTCCCACTGTATTGCAAATCATCGTTTTATATCCCTGTTCATACAATTCCATCTCAATATGTTTTACCAGAGAAGCAAAAAATGGATGTTCCAAATCAGGTACTATAACACCCACAATCCCTGTTTTATTATGGTACAGGTTCCTTGCCAATTCATTGGGCGTATAATTCAGTTTTTTTGCCGCTTTTTCAATTTTCTTCCTTGTCTCAGGCGAAACATAACCAGAGCCGTTCAGCGCACGTGACACGGTTCCTACTCCTACCCCTGCCTCCTGCGCCACTTGTCTAATACTTGCCATCTTATTTCCTCATATCTAAAAAAGTAAATGTACCGCTAACCAACAGCATACAAATTTTCCATTCTGATGCATCGCATTTCCCTTTTCATTTCCTATGCTTTTTCATGAAAAAAAAAGCTGTTATGCAGATAAACACCGATAACAAAGAGCCTCCTGGCGCAGCAAGTCCCATAGGAAACAATGTATCTACAAAATACTTTGAAGTAAAGTACGCTCCTGGAATGCGCACACAGATAATGGACAACACATTATGTAAAAATGAAATTCCAGACATTCCATAGGCACAAAAATACCCACTGAAGCTGAAATGGACACCAGCAAAGATACAATCCCATATATACCCTCGCAAATACTGAGCTCCCAAAAAAGTGACCGTTCCTTCTTCTGTAAAAATCCCAACCAATGGCTCCGCCATAAACTGTGTCAAAATTGACACAACCAGCCCATATCCTATGGTTACCACAACAGCATACCCCAAGGTCTGTGTTGCCCGGTCATGCTTTCCTGCTCCAATATTCTGTGCCGAAAGAGCAGAAACTGTAGAAAGCATCGTGGAGGGAACCAAAAATACAACCCCAATCATTTTTTCTACAATTCCCACTGCAGCAGCATCGTTCAATCCTCTTCGGTTCGCAATCACTGTAATTACAATAAAGGCAATCTGAATGAACCCGTCTTGCAGTGCAACTGGAACACCAATTTTTAAAATCTGCCTCAGGATTTCTGGCTGAGGTTTCAAGTACTGCTTTTTCAGCCGAATCCCTGTTTTTCCTCTGGAAATTGCAACAAAGGCCACAAACACACTGATGGTCTGCGACAATGTAGTACCCAATGCTGCCCCTGCCGCCCCCAAATGAAAACCACCTATAAACAAATAATCCAATAAAATATTAGCAGCACAGGCAACTCCAATAAAATACATGGGACTTTTGGAATCTCCCAATCCCCGAAAAATAGAACTGATAATATTATACGCCGTAATAAATGGAATTCCCAAGAAACAAATCGTAAGATAAATTACAGTACCAGATATTGCTTCTGCTGGAGTCGACATAATTGACACAATCTGTTTTACAAAAAGTATCAATATTACGGTAACGCTGATGGACACTCCCATAAATAAAGTAACCGTATTACAGACAGCGAAAGACGCCTGCTCTTTTTGCTTTGCCCCTACTGCCTTTCCAATCACCACAGTAGATCCCATTGCCAGTCCTACAATCATAACCGTTAGCATATGCATCACCTGGCTACCCACAGAAACTGCCGTAATGTGGGCCACTCCATTGAACTGACCCACAATAAACAGATCTGCCATTCCATACAAGGTCTGCAAAAAATATGACAATAAATATGGCAGTGAAAAGTAAAGAATATTCCGAAACACACTGCCAGAAGTTAAATTTTTCTCCATAGTTATCTCTGTATGATGTTTTGTATGAAACACCATGTTTCCTTTTCATTGAATTACGGGCTTTAATGCATCCTACCTCAAATGACCTGGAATGTCAATATTAACTTTTCATGTCCTTGGATCCTTAAATATTTTTACACTTTATTGCAACAAAAAAAAAATCATGTTATCATAAAAATACCAAAGCAGAGGAAGGGAAGTGTTGCTATGGCACCAGTATTGGCACAAGAAAAATTATACACCGTTGACGATATCTATGCTCTACCAGACGGCAAACGCGCAGAGCTGATTGACGGCCAGATATACTATATGGCTCCTCCAACCAGAAAGCATCAACGTATTGTAGGGGAAATATTTGCAATCATCCATGAATACATCAACACTAATAACGGCTCCTGTGAAGTAGATCTAGCTCCATTTGCAGTATTTTTGAATAAAAACAACACAAACTATGTTGAGCCAGACATATCTGTCATCTGTGACAAATCAAAGCTCACGGACAAAGGCTGTTTTGGTGCACCAGACTGGATCATCGAAATCGTATCACCAGGCAGCAGGCGAATGGACTATTTCACAAAGCTATTTCAATACCGCACTGCCGGTGTACGTGAATACTGGATCGTGGATCCTGACAAAGAACGCATTACTGTATATGATTTTGAATCAGAAGATACCAAGGACTATACTTTTTTTGACTCAGTAAAAGCCAACATTTATGATGATCTGGTTATCAACTTCTGCCATATTGCCAATCTGTTGGACATTTAATCACAAAACATTTTTCTCGGCTTTTTCTACATTATAGCAGATTTCCCAGACATTTCAGCAAAGTCTTCTATCATAGAAAAAGACCCCAGCTTATACCGCCAGGATCTTTTTCTATATTTTTTCATTAATGTTGAAACAATGCCAGCATCAATTCAGGATTTCCAGAATTTTCTCTGTCAAAGCATCTGCAAGCTGCCGATGCCCTTCTTCGGTAAGATGCATATAATCAATCTCATTGGTTCTTGCAGTAATCACTTTATTCCCATCCAGATAATGGCATCCTGTCAATTTTGCAATTTTATAAAATTCTTCTGCCAATAACTCTGACTTTTCTGCACATTCCCGGCCCATGGTGGCTGCTACCTCTGTCTCTTCATACTTCTTTTCTATATTTTGAGGTGTCACAATCAAGATATTGGGGGTTCCCTTTGCCCAACATTCTTTTGTGGCAATTGCTTTCTCTACCAGACGTTTTAATCCAAGGGCAATGCAAGCTGCTGATGAACCAAACCTCTCCTTTGTATCATTGGTTCCCAGCATAATTACCAGCAAATCCACTGGTTCATGACTCATCAGGCAGGGAAAAATATAATCCAATCCACAAAGCCCTTCATGAATAGGGTCTGAAAAACATGTGGTGCGGCCACTTAATCCCTCCTCAATTACAAGAAAATTTTCTCCCAATTGCTTCTGAAGCAGACAAGTCCAACGATGCTCCTCATCAAAACGCCCACCTGTTACCGCGCAATATCCATGGGTATTCGAATCTCCAAAACAAACAATGTGCTTCTTCATCTTTTACCTGCTTTCCACTGCTTTTATGAAACGCTGTGCAATTTCCAACGGACGGGTAATCGCCCCTCCAACTACAACTGCAAAAGCGCCTGCCTTAAGCATTTCCACCGCTTGCTCAGGGCTATGAACCCTTCCCTCTCCAATCACAGGAATATCTAAGGTCTCTGACAGCTTCCGAACCAATTCATAATCTGGTCCATCCATTTTCGGAGTATAGCTGGTATAACCGCTCATTGTAGTTCCGACTAAATCCACTCCCGATTTCCATGCATTCACTCCCTCTTCATAGGTTGAAATGTCTGCCATCAGGACAGCCTCTGGATATTTTTGACGGACTTCTGCAATAAATTCATGGATGGTTTTCCCATCTCCTCGTTTCTGGTTGGTGCAATCAAGTGCAATAATATCGGAACCTGCTGCAACCAAGTCATCCACTTCCTTCATGGTTGGTGTAATATAACTTTCAAATCCCTCATACTGAACTTTTACAAGACCAATCACCGGAAGTCCCGTTTCTTCCTTTATTGCAATCACGTCACGGATACTGCTGGTACGGATCGCTGGCGTCCCAGCTTGTTTTGCAGCCCTTGCCATCAAATACATGATAGACTTTTCCTCCACATAAAGAGGTTCTCCTGGAACTGCCTGGCAAGATACGATGACTTTGCCTTTTATTTTCTCAAATAGTTCTTCTTTTCTCATGGATGCCTCCTTTTCATGATATCATCAATCATGGAAGCACACTTTTTCACCTGTTCCATATCCTCTGGAAGCAAAGAGGTAAGAGGTTTTCTTACACCGCCGATATCAATTCCTTCCCGGACTTTCAATATCTCTTTAATGACGCCATACATATTTCCATGACAGGAACACATCCCATAAATCACTTCATTTACTTCATATTGCAGCTTCTGGGCTTCTGTTACCTTTCCAGCCTTCATCAGTTCATATATGTCCAAATAAAGCTCTGGCATCACACCATAGGTACCGCCAATTCCGCCGTCTGCTCCCATTGCAAGACCAGAAACAAGCTGCTCATCTGGGCCGTTAAATACAACAAAGTCTTCTCCACCCTCTGCCTTGAACATCTGAATATCCTGAGCAGGCATAGAACTGTTCTTCACTGCTGCTACTCGAGGATTCTTTATCATTTCCCGAAACAACGGCATTGTCAATGCAACACCTGCGAGCTGGGGAATATTATAGATAATAAAATCGGTATTCGGCGCTGCAGCAGAAATATCGTTCCAATACTCTGCAATGGAATATTCTGGCAAGTGAAAATAAATCGGTGGAATTGCTGCAATGGCATCTACCCCAAGGCTTTCCGCATGAGCCGCAAGCTTGCAGCTATCTGCTGTATTGTTGCAGGCAACATGTGCAATTACCGTCAGCTTTCCCTCAGATGCTTTCATTACATGCTCTAAAGTCAATTTTCTGTCTTCCACTGACTGATAAATACATTCTCCAGAAGATCCGCCTACATAAACGCCTTTTACACCTTTCTTTACCATATACTCGGTTAAAAGCTCTACTCGTTTTCCATCTACTTCCCCATGTTCATCATAACATGCATAAAATGCTGGGATAATTCCCTGATATTTTTCTATGTTTTTCATACTTTTCACGCTCCTCAAAGTGTTCCACTCAACTGTCAACCTGTTCCCAAATACACTTTTACCACTGCCTTTTTTACTGGTGAAGGCTGCCCTGCCGCAAGCTTTACCTTATGCGCATCCTCCGGCAAAGTAACCAGCGCCTTTCCAGGCGAGAGCTTCATATAATGCTCTACCACTCCTTCCACCTCTATAAGATCTGCTTCTTTATCCAAAGACTTTACCGTAACTTTCGCTCTATCGGAAACCCCCACGATCTCTTCCCCGGTAATTGTCATATGAATATCCGCATATTTCTCATGGGCTTCAAAAAAACCTTGTTCCTCTGGAATTGTCTCATAATCAAACACGTTCAAATACACATAATCTCCGGCAATCTCATAATGTCCGGCCTGAAATTCTTCCAGGGAATGGCTGCACAGATAATTGATCGCTATATCCAAATATTCTCCTATTCCAAAATACCGCTCTAAACTGCTCAACTCTGTGTAAATCATCTTCTCACCCCTTCACTGCGCCCATAGTAATTCCCTTCGTAAAGTACTTCTGGAAGATCAAGAAGATAATAATAATCGGAATTGCCGCCAGGGATGCACCTGCCATAATCAAACCAAAATCTGTCGCATTTTCCGCCTGCAGCTTTGCAATACCAAGGGAAATCGTCAAGGTTTCGGTACTGCTTAACATAATCAACTGCATAAAGTAATCATTCCATGAATTGATAAATGTGAAAATTGCCAATGCGCCAATTCCTGGCTTAATTAACGGAAGTGCAATGGTATAGAAGGTTTTCCACTCTCCTGCCCCATCAATCCTAGCTGCTTCCATCATTTCTCCTGGAATTCCTTCTGCAAACTGCTTCATCAAAAATACACCGAACGGCCATCCTACGATTGGGAAAATAACTGCCCAAATGGTATTGTACAACTGCAACGAAGACATTTCTCGCAGCAATGGGATTAAAATTACCTGTTTGGGTAATGCCATTGCACAAACAATCGCCGAAAATACTATGGTACGCCCAATAAAACGTTTCTTAGCCAGCGCATATCCCGCCATAGCTGCGGTAATACAGGTAAGAATCATGGACACAACTCCCATAAAGACAGTATTAAGCAGCCAACGCAGCGCTGCTGGAACCTCAGGGCCTGCAAAACTGGTTTCTGTAAACGGTATATGTATTTCCCAAAGAGGCGCTACCTGCCTGCTGAACAGCTTCTGATAATTATCCATCACCCATTCGGAAGGCCACCATTGGGGTGTTGGTGAATTAATCGCAGCGGCTGTCTTAAAAGACCCTGTGATAATCCAGTAAAGAGGAAATGCAAATAAAAATGCAAAGATTCCAATAGCGACAACAGATATTACCTTATATATAGTAGAACGATTCACATTTGTATTACTTTTCATAAAATATTTCCTCCTTTCCTAATCCGTTTTGGCCATCTTAAACTGCACTGCAGAAAGAATTGCGATAATAATTGCAAGAATGACACCCATAGCATTTCCATATCCATAACGATACAGCTTGAATGCGTTATAATAAATGTAGTACATAATGGTATCTGTACTATGATTTGGTCCGCCACTGGTCAACAACTGAATCAATGCAAAACACTGGAAGCTGTTAATTGTAGTGATAACCAGTATATACAATGTAGTAGGCATAATCTGCGGCCATTTAATTTTCCAAAAACACTGCATTTTCGTTGCACCGTCCACCTGTGCCGCTTCCACCAGAGACTGGTCTACATTATTCAAAGCAGAAACATACAAAACGATTGGCTGTCCTACCGATGTAGTCAGAAGAATCAGGATAATACACCCAAGGGCAAATTTTTCATCCCCCAACCAGTTAATATTCTGCTTAATCATCCCGGTGTTGGTTCCGATATAATTAAAAATGCCGTAATAATTGTTAAACATCCATTTCCATACCACTGTAACTGCAACAGACCCTGTTACAACCGGAAGATAGAAAATGCATCGGAATGCAGAACACAAGGGTCCCTTTAGGTCATAAATTACAGAACTTACCCAAAGTGAAAAAATACAGGTAAGCGGAACGGAAACCACAACAATAATAATCGTATTTTTCAAGGCCCCAAGGAAAACCGAATCTTGAAATAATTCTGCATAATTGGCGAACCCTATAAAAATATCATCACGATTCATCGTCGAATCAAAGAAACTGGTGATGACACACTGCACCATGGGATAAATAACAAATCCCAAAAAGAAAATCAAACTAGGAACCATAAACGCATATCCTGCAATTGTTTCGCGGCGTACTAACGCCCTGCTCATGGGATTCTTTTTCTTCATAAGATTTCCCCCTTTTCCATCCTTTTTTACAATTCTTGCTCATAAAATGCCCCTTCCCGTAGATAATACTCGGGAAGGGGCGCAAGTTCCAATACCTAACGAACTACCTGCACTGCTTCCTAATTTGCCGCTGCGGTGTTTGCTGTTGCTGCAAACTCATCTAATGCAGTCTTAGCATCTGCACCTGTACCAACCTGCTGCAACATGTTCCACCATGCGGTACGTGCTTCTGCCCATCCGCTTACTACCTGATAGTAGTCGCCCATGAATGGGATGAATTTTGAGTATTCAGTCATCAGTTCGTCGCCTTCATAAATATTGCCAATATCCTTTACCGGCCAGTAGCTGGAAGCTTTTACGCTTTCTGCTACCTGTGTCTCATCATTTGCCATGAAGTCAATGAAGGTCTTTGCTGCTTCAATCTTTGCATCATCGTCGTTATCAAAGATACCGAATCCCCAGATGCCGCCACAAAGCTGTGGGTCTCCGCTTTCTGTGGGGAATGCCATAGGCAGTACATCAAATCCAAGATTCTCTGCATTATTCTTCTCCTGAGCGATATTCCAGCAGAATGCCATTGCAAGGGTGGAACCGTTGCAGAACATATTTACCTCGTCGCCGCCTTCTAAGGATGCATCAAAGTTGATGCCTTCCAAGCTCTTTAACAATTCTAATGCTTTCACGTTCTCATCATTGTTTGCGGTATACTCTGTATGTTCTGGGTTGGTAAATGTGCCGCCGTACAGGTTGTTGATCAAAGCACGTGTTCCCTGGTCGCCGCCCTGGCCTTTGCAATATACTGCGGCAACTGCTGTTGTCTGTCCAGAAGCTGCAACTGCTTCTACTGCTTTCTGGAATCCTTCTGTTGTCCAGGTTCCCTTTTCTTCATCCAAATACTGAAGTGCATCTGCCTTCTCAAACACATCTCTGTTAATTGCCATGGTATGTGCTGTCATACACAAAGGATATTCATAGAATACGCCTTCGTTATTCTGGCATGCATTTTCTACGGAATCATAAATAGCCTCTTTCGCTTCATCTGTCCACAAATCGGAAAGGTCTACCATCAATCCCTTTGCGCCCCAGTTTGCAACCAGACGTTCCGGTCCTTCCATTACAATATCCGGCGCCTGACCACCTTCAATTGCTGTGTTGATCTGGTCATCACCATTGGCGTAATCCAGATATTCAACACTTACCTCAATGTCATCATGGGCAGCATGGAAATTTGCAAGCAGTCCTTCCACGGTTGCAGAATCTCCCCAATTGCCAATCGGATAAGTCCACAATGTAATTTTTGTTTTGCCTGAAGCAGAGCTTTCTCCTTCTTCTGCATCCTCACCTGCCTCCTCAGTGTTGCTGTCCTCTTCTTGGGTTTTGTCTGACTGAGCGTCTTCCTTCTTGTCAGCATTTCCTCCACCGCAGGCTGCAAGGGAAAATGCCATTACACAGCTTAACGCCATTGCCAAGATTTTACGGTACTTCATAGTTTATCCTCCTTTTTCATACATGTCTTTGTCTTGCAAATACCATGCATATATTTTGTACTTTTATTCTATATTTGCTTCCGAATTTTGTCAATAGATTTTTGAAAATATTTTTCATTTTATTTTCTTTTTGAAAATTTCTAACATTTCTAAGTTGAAAGAATCTTAACTATATGGTATAATTTATGCACAGTTGACTTTATACTAATTTATCATATCAAGGAGGTTACTATGAGAATTTACAAAGCAAAAGACTATAATGACATGAGCCGTAAGGCTGCCAACATCATCTCTTCACAGATTACCCTAAAACCAAACTGTGTACTTGGACTTGCCACAGGCTCCACTCCCATTGGCACTTATGAGCATCTTGTAGAATGGTACAAACAAGGGGATTTGGACTTTTCAGAAGTTACTACGGTCAATCTGGATGAGTACAAAGGACTTCCCAGAGATAATGACCAAAGCTACTATTACTTTATGAATGAGCACTTATTCAGCAAAGTAAACATTGACAAGAACAAAACCTTCCTGCCAGATGGAACGGAGGCTGACAGTGACGTTGCCTGCAAAAAATATAACGAAATCATTCATGCTACTGGCGGTGTAGATCTTCAGCTTTTGGGGCTTGGCCACAATGGACACATTGGATTCAACGAACCCAGCGATACCTTTGAAAAAGAAACTCACTGCATCACTTTATCCGAACGTACTATCCAGGCAAACATGCGGTTTTTCCCTTCGGAAAAAGACGTTCCCCGCCAAGCATATACCATGGGTATCCAAACGATTCTGTCTGCTGGTAAAATCCTAATCCTGGTTTCTGGAGAAGAAAAAGCTGATATTGTGAAAACCGCATTCTTCGGCCCAGTCACTCCTCAGGTTCCAGCTTCGATCCTACAGTTCCACAAGGATGTAATTCTCGTGGCAGATGAGGCTGCATTATCACAATGCTCTGACTATATAATATAAGAAAGGTGAGGCTGGCATGACAAAACATAAAATTATCAATGGGCAGGTTTTTCAGGAGGAAGGTTTTTTCTCCCCTGGGATTGTTTATATCTGCCAGGACAGAATTGTATCTGAAGAAGAGTATCTCGCCACACCAGGAGAGGAAGCTGTTACAGATGCTGACAACGGATATGTGATTCCTGGCTTGACTGATATTCATTTTCACGGATGCATGGGAAGCGACTGCTGTGATGGAACCCAGGAAGCCTTCCGCACCATTGCCCAATATGAGCTTCGCCAAGGCGTTACCTCTATCACCCCTGCTACCATGACAATGTCCGAAGAAGTTCTCTCTGAAATCTGCCGTGCCGCCAACAATTTTTCTTGTGCAGACGGTGCAGATTTCTGCGGACTGTATATGGAAGGTCCCTTTATCAGTATGGAAAAGAAGGGCGCCCAGAATGGCGCCTATATCCATCCGGCTGATACCGACATGCTTCGTCGTCTCCAGGAGATTTCCGGCGGCAAGATCCTTACAGTTGTGATAGCCCCAGAAACAGAAGGCGCTCTGGAATTTATTCAGGAAAATAGTGGTTCCATCAATATTTCCCTGGCACATACCACTGCCGATTATGACACTGCTAAGAAAGCTCTTTCCCTGGGCGCTTCGCAATTGACCCACATGTACAATGCCATGCCCTCTTTCAGCCACCGGGCTCCAGGTCCCATCGGGGCTGCTGCGGAAAATGAGCGCTGCATGGCAGAATTGATCTGTGATGGCATACATGTACACCCTTCTGTGGTACGGGCATCTTTAAAGCTTTTTGGGGATGACAGAATTATTTTTATCAGCGACAGCATGCGTGCTGCCGGCATGGAAGACGGCGAATATGACCTTGGAGGACAAACAGTAACTGTGAACGGAAATCTGGCTGTTCTAAAGGACGGGACCATTGCTGGCTCAGTAACGAATCTCATGGATTGTATGCGTACTGCCGTTCAGGAGATGGATATTCCTCTCACAAGCGCAGTGAAATGTGCTGCTGTCAACCCGGTAAAAGCCATCGGTCTCTGGAAAGATTATGGCAGCCTGACTCCAGGTAAAATTGCAAATATTGCAATTTTAAATCAATCCCTAACTTTGGAGCAGGTGATCCACAGGGGAACATCCGTACTCTAATTAACTTTAATCTTATACATTACATGAAGGAGGGACTTACTATGCCCACAATGGTACTTGATATTGGCGGTACAGCGATCAAATCAGGCTTATATCAGGATGGCGCTCTGTCTGAAATCCGTGAAACAGCTACAGAAGCAATGAAAGGCGGCCCCCAGGTGGTAAACCGAATCCTGGAAATTATCAGAGACTACCGGAATATCTGTCCTTTTGACAAAATCGGCATCAGTACCGCTGGGCAGGTGGACCCTGTCCGAGGTTGTATTATTTATGCCAATGAAAATATTCCGGGCTATACCGGAACCATGTTAAAAGATATTATGGAACAAGAATTTCAAGTTCCTACTGCTGTGGAGAACGACGTGAATGCGGCCGCTATTGGAGAAGCAGTTTTTGGCGCAGGACAAAACCAAAAAGATTTTGTCTGCCTGACTTATGGCACTGGAGTGGGGGGCGCAATATTCACAAATGGGAAGCTTTATTCTGGAAGCAGCTATTCCGCTGGAGAATTCGGCTGTATTGTGATTCATCCCGAAGAACGGAACCCTGCAAAAGATTTGTTTTCTGGCTGTTATGAGCGGTACGCTTCCACTACTGCCCTTGTAAATTATGCCAAAAAACTGGACGCTTCTCTTTCCAATGGCCGTATCATCTTTAGACGGCAAGAGGAGCCTTATGTAAAGGAGATCATAGACCGCTGGATTATGGAAATTGTATACGGCCTGGTTACAATTGTGCATATGCTCAATCCTTCCTGTGCTATTTTGGGAGGCGGAGTCATGGAGCAGCCTTATGTCTTACAGCAGATACAAGAAAAACTGTATCAAAACATTATGCCTAGTTTTCGTCATGTGCAGATAAAAAAGGCAGAACTTGGCAACCGTGCTGGTATGCTGGGAGCTGCTGTTCTAGGGGAGGCGATATTTTGAATGGCAACATTTTAGAGTATATCACAGAGCAATATCATTCCCTCACACGTTCCGGCAAAAAGCTGGCAGACTATATATTTACCAATACTTCCACCACCCAGTATCTGTCCATTTCCTCTCTAGCGGAAAACAGTGGCGTTTCAGAGGCTTCTATTACACGCTTCTGTCACAATCTGGGGCTGTCAGGATATAATGACTTTAAGCTGGCGTTGGCAAAATCAGATTATGTTACCGACTTAGGTGATCCTTCCAATTCCCCGGAAACGATTACAGCCGAGGATACGATGAGCAGTGTTTTTCAGAAATTGCACGACTCTAATGTTCTTTCCTTAAATGAAACATTAGAGCTTCTGGATGAAGGAAATGTTGCCAAGGCTGTGGATTTACTTTCTGACGCAGACCGGGTCTACTGCTTTGGCCAAGGTGGAAGCATGGTAATGGCAATGGAGGCTTGGGCGCGTTTTTCCACTGCTACCTCCCGTTTTATCCATATCGCAGACTCCCATATGCAGGCGATGAATATTGCACTGGCAACCTCCAGAGATGTAATTTTATTTTTTTCCTATTCTGGATCTACCAAAGATATGGAAGACATTATGAACATTGCCAAAAACAGACATATTCCCATGATATTGGTCACCCACTTTCCCAAATCCAGGGCAGCAGAATTTGCGGATGTGATTTTACTATGCGGTTACAATGAAAGCCCGCTCCAATCTGGATCTGTGGCTGCCAAAGTAGGACAGCTTTTCTTGATCGAGTGTCTGTTTTATGAGTTTTGCAAACGCAATCCTGAACTCTATGCCGCTGCTCGTTCTGCCTCTGCAGAGGCCATTACTCAAAAACTGCTATAATTTTTTGTTCTATCGGAAAGACCTTGTCACATGAAAGTGTCTTCCGATAGAACGAAAAATTATATACAAAGGGTCTACCCCAGCGAAGCCAAGATACTCGTGAAACTAACTCACTTCTCACAAGCATCGAACCCCTGCTGAGCCGGACCGCTAATTTGTTCTCCTTGTTCCGTAAAGCAAGAGCCATGGCAAGGACATTCCCAGGTATTTTCATCTGCATTTTTTTCCAACTTGCATCCCATATGGGGACATTTTTGAGGAAATTCTTCCATTGAAACTGCTTGTTTGGATAAACCTTTCACCGCCTGAATGGCATTCTCTGTAAAATTTTTCGACAAAGCTGCTACCGGAAAACGCTGAGGCGCAAAAACTTTCTCGTCTGGGTGTTCTTTTCCTACAATCATATCACGGATGATAGAGGCAGCCGCCATAGACGAAGTCATGCCCCATTTTCCAAATCCCGTTGCAACATACCAGTTTGGTATTTCTGAAGAAAAATATCCAATGTAAGGAATTCGATCCATCGGCATACAATCCTGTGCAGACCAATGGGCAATTTCCCTGCTTTCTGGAAACCATTCTCTTCCCTTTTGACGGAGCAATTCATACCTTCCGCCAGAACTATTCTCTCCAGTACGATGGCTTGCGCCTCCTAACAGCAGGATCTGTTTCCCTTCTTCTGCAAATGTTCGAAGAGAATATCCTCCTGTCCCGATTCCAAGATACATGCCATCTATTTTTTCCCATTCAGATATATCCAAGGCAATCACATAGCTTCGTTCCTGATGCATCCGCAGAAAGTAATATCCTGGCACTACCTGCCACGGATAGTGAACAGCAAATACCACATGCTCCCCTTCCACGATGCCATGTTGGGTAAATACACAATTATCTTCTATACGTACCACTTTTGAATTCTCATAAATCGTTAGATTCTCTGCAATCCTTTGGATAAATTTCAAAGGCTGAAACTTCGCCTGCTCCTCAAAACGCACCGCTCCTGTTATGGCAAAGGGAAGCTCCGTCTCCATGGTAAATTCCGCTGGAATTCCCAAAAGCTGTGCCGCTTTTGCTTCATTTTTTAATTCTTCTATTTGCCCTTCCTCTCTGGCATAAAGATACGCGGGACACCGTTGAAACTGGCAGTCTATTTTTTCCTTTTCTATCACCCGGGCATAATCCTCTATGGCTTTTTGATTTGCATGGGCATACATGCCAGCCTTCCTTCTTCCAAATTGCTCCGTTAAATATGCATAAATCGAATGATGCTGGGAAGTAATTTTGGCTGTGGTATTGCAGGTCTGTCCTCCTGCGATACGCCCGCTTTCCAGAACCACAGTTTCCACTCCTTGCTCCTGCAATAGATATGCCGTGAGTATTCCTGCCATTCCTGCTCCAATGACGATAGCTTTTGTATGAATGTTTTTTGTCAGCATTTCCCTTGGAGAAATTGTAACCCTTTTCTGCCAGACTGATTCCATATGCTTCCTCCTGATTTTTCTATCAAAACGAAGAAAAGCCTGTTTTCTTTTTACGGAAAACGGCTTTTCTTTTTATGGTATAGTATTTCCCTGTATGGGTAAAATATTCCCTTACATTCCCAAACAAAAGCTCTTTATTTGGAAAACATAACTTTTTCATTGTCAAACATTTTTGTAAGAACCAGTACTCCAATGCCAGCATAACAAATATTTGAAACTACGGTTACTGCAATGTTCACGATATCCACGTTCAAGGAAAAAATAGCATTCATGCACTGGACACTGTTATACAGTGGGATAAGGAACCATACTGGCTCTGTTTTGCAGAGACTTTCCACCATGGAAGTTACTCCTAGAAGCATGGAAACAATCATAATAGGCGTTACCCATCCGGTGGCTTCTTTTACATTCTTTGCAAAAGCAGATACGATGGAAACCACAGCCACAATCACTAAAACCGTGGACAGAATAACCAAAAGCAATGTGAGGTAATCCTGCATACTATAAACACTTGCATTAATTGCATCCCCATCTCCCATCAGCTTTGGCAAAGACAGCATAGTTCCCAAGAAGCTGGAAAGGCCAGATAAAATAGCAATGATACTCAGGCTTATCACCTTTCCCATAGCCAGATGACTTCTTTTCAATGGTGTAACCAAAAGTGTGGCAATCGTTCCTCGCTCTTTTTCTCCTGCAATCGATTCTGGCGCAACAGCCATACAGCCGCTAAATAAAAAGGCCATCATCAGCATAGGCACCATCATGGAAAATACCTGGGCGGAAATATCTTCTTCTGAAGCCAGGTCATACTGCCCTTCCACATTTACATCAAATTTATTAGCCATGGAAGCTTCGTAGCTGTCCAAAAGCTTTGTTACTATTCCATAAGCAGACTGGGAATCTGTATTGCTGGAATTATAATAAACCTCTACAGCAGGCGCAGGCAGCCCAGAAGAGACTTTATATTCTTCTGTCAACTGGTCAAAATTTTCAGGGAAGCATACCACCAAATGGTACTCACTTTCCTGCTCCGCCAGGGCTTCCAAAGCCTTTTCCTTCTCCTGCTCTCCAGATAATTCGGTAAATTTCAACGGAATATCATCCTGTCCCCACAGCAGGCGCATATTTTCAGAAAGGGACACCACCTGAACTTTTGCCTTAAAATCCTCTGCATCCTCAAACTGGCTGGTAAATCCCTGGCCCATCAGGGAATACAAAAGATAAATCATGATACCTGGCATAAGCAATGTGGTAAGTACCATCCGCCTGTCTGTAAAAAACCGTATCAATTCCTTCTTCATCACTGTCATCATATTACTTTTCATAGGACTCACCTGCTCTTTCTGCATAAATATCAAAGAATTTCTCTTCCAGGGATTTGTCTTTTGTCAAATGCTCCAAGGTATCACAAACTACCATGCTTCCATCTATGATAATACCTACCCGGTCACAGATTTTCTCAATAAGGCTGAAAATATGGGTAGATACCACAATGGTTTTCCCTTGAGCTTTTAACTCTAAAAGAAAATCAGTCACCACTTTTGCGGTCAGTACATCCAATCCATTGGTGGGCTCATCAAAGATGATAATATCTGGATCATGGACAATGGAAATAACCAGAGAGACCTTCTGCTTCATACCAGTAGAAAGATTCGCCACCTTTACCTCTGCAAATTTTGATATCTGAAACTTATCAAAGAGCTTCTGTTTCCGTTTCTGAGCGGTTTCCTTCTCCACACCATGTAAATCTGCAAAAAAATCAAACAAATAATTTGGCGTAAAAAACTCTTCCAGCTTCAACTCACTGGTTAAAAAACCAATTTTGCTGCGAACCTCAGCCGGATTCTTTACCACACTGGTTCCATCCACCAGCACATCACCTGCATCCGGCGTAATCAGCGAAGCCATCATACGCAATGTGGTGGTCTTTCCAGCGCCGTTGGAGCCAAGGAGCCCGAACACCTCTCCTTGATAGGCAGTAAAGCTCAAATTGTTAACTGCCACCTTGATTCTTTCTTTTGTTTTTTGAATCTTCTGCTGTTTTGCGGAAATTTGAAAAGTTTTTCTCAAATCCCGTACTTGTAGTAATTCTTTCATAGTGATTCCTTCCTTATGTATTATTGTACTATTTATATAATACAATAAAATAGTTTATAGTTTCTGTCAAGGGAAAATTTTTAAAATCTAGATCCTCAGAAAAAATCTCTGGTTCTTCCTTTTAGGCGGCGTATTTTTATCGTAAGCCGCGCCACCATTCCCAACATCACAGACGTCATCAGGTAAACGACTGCTAACCCAAAAACAAGTATCAACCCTCCATCCAAATCCAGCAGTTTTTCATGCCTTACCAACAAATAATCCCCTGCATAGTTCCAGAAATTAAGGGTATTAAACATACAGACCCAAAGATCGTAAAGACCAATCAGCAAAAACATCAAACGTACCCGCTGGTACAACCTGATTTGGGATTCTGAGTCTGTATACAGCTTAAATTCCCCTTTTACTGCCTCTTTCCGGAAAAAAAGCCAAAGTCCCCAGGAACACACATACTCCGCTCCCGTTGATTCCACAAATTCAATATATTCCCTTTTCTTTTTATCCCGCATGTACAGTTTTCCAGATATTGGGGGCATATCAACCTGATAGGTATATTTTCCAAATTCGCATGGCACAAAGGTATACATCCCCAGGAAAAATCCTGTCATTGCCCACCCCTGGCTGCACATCTCATTCAGCCACGCTTCTTCTTTTTCTTTATCAAAATACAACCGAAATTTTCTCATTGCTTCCCTCCTGTCTTTTCCTTCCCTGGACGTTTTTTCCGTTATGTCATCTGGAAACACCCATCTTCTCCTGTTGGGATTTCCAATTCCACACTGTCCACGGACAACATATGCTTTCCGTTTTCCACTAGTTCTTCCAACCTCCTGACCTCCCGCTGCAATGCCGCAAGGCCCTGTTTTGTCAGAATATACTGCTTTTTCTTTCGTGACTTCTTATCTTCACTGTACAATCGAATCCATTGCCTGTCTAACAAAGTGTTGATGGCTCCGTAGAGAGTGCCAGCTCCTAATTCCAATCTCCCCTTGGTCAATTCCAACGTATTCTGAATAATTCCATATCCATGGTTTGGCGTCTGTAACGATAAGAGAATGTAATAGACCGCTTCCGTCATTGCAGCCTGCTTTTCTGCCACAAAAATCACCTCCATCTATATTTATCGGTTTCTGATATATCGTCTTCTGATATATCTAATATATCAAAAGACGATATATCTGTCAAGGGTATATCAACGGTAGCAACAAACTATTATCCACCATTTTATCCGTTCACGAGTATACAAAAAAGGCGCAAAGCCCTTTTTATTTCTAAGCTTTGCACCTTTCCCATCCGTATCTCTGATTCTATTTTCACACCTTAAAAATTTATTCCCCTGTTTTCGGGCTCTTCATTTTGTTGGAATCTGCTGTTGAGGCTTCTGTTTTACCAGAATCCGTGGTAGTATGGTCCGAGTTCCTCCTGACATTGGCTGTTTCATTTTCCTTATGATTGTTCCAAACCTCCTCCTTTGTATCTCCATCTCCCTGTTTACCATTTTTCTCTTTCACCTTGCCATCCGGCCTCCCAGTATCTTCCTCACTGTCATCCTGCTTCCCATCGTCTTCTTTGGCATTGTTCTCCGGTTTCCCAGTTTCTTCATCTTTTGGCTCAGCATTTGACGATGCATTCTTATCAATTACCACAACATAATCAGATGCATGGGAGAAAGAAAGGCTTGTGGCTCCATCTTCTCCAACCTGCCCCGCATTTCGGAATATCAGTTTTCCGGAACTGTCATAATAATATAAGTTTGCAGTACTGCCGCTGTTTTCACTGCCCAGGTTCAAAGTAAGGTCTGCCCTAAACCCAAACGCCCCATTGTGGGTCAAAGAAATCTGTGTCGCCGGCTTCCCTTCTGCAATAGAATCAATCAGGCTTGAAGGCACATGATCTGTCCCTATTGTTACTTCCAGGTCAATATCCTCTAACTCTGTTGCAGCCACATCCTTTCCACTGATGGACCAGGAATAAGCGCCCATATCAAGAACAAGATCCACCTGCTTTTCTTTGATTTTTTCTAACAATTCCTTTGGCACCACTGTAGCTTTTTTCATATCAATCTGAATGGAAGCCCCACTTTCTGCCTTTTCAATCTCTTCTTTTATTCGAGCAATCTCTTCCTCAGAAAGCCTCGCTCCTGTTGGCTCCTCTATGGCGCCATCCTTTCGTTTGGCATCTTCTGCAAGAAATTCCCTGTCCTCTGTAATCACTACAGTCTGGCCTTTTTCACAGCCTTCCCAAACAATGTCTTCATAGTTCTCATTCTCTGTTGGCAATGTAAATTCTGCATTTTTATCCACAATCACATACTGGCAAGTTTCATCTGGATATTTTAAAACCACCACACAATTATAATACAATGCCTGGAACTGAATCTTTTTATATTTTTCCTGATTAATGTCTATAGTGTCTGACCACTCATACAACATAAGCCCTGCCAAATGACTCACATCTTTCACAACTGCAGTAGCTTGTCCCTGAATTGCCGCATCAGAAAGACCCTCTCCATCCAACACCAACAGCTTGCTGCCACATGTTATGATTCCGTCCTCCCCTCGGTAAGTATACGTGGTATCTACTGTGGTCTTTCCAGAATATATTGCAACGACATTCAGGCTTGTCATGGGCTGGGATAAAATTTCATCCTCTGTAGTATCCAACAATATCCATCTCTCAAATTCCATGCCATTTATATCTTCCGGCTCTTTCAGTTCTGCCAAAGCCTCTTTTATCGTTGTTCCTTCCAAATATGATTTTGTGATTACCTGAGAAATTTCTATTCCATCTTTGTCCACATATCTTGTATTCCATGCTACCTGGCATTTCTTGTACTCCGCTTCTACAGAAACTCCAGCAACATCTCCCACCTGTGTCTCTTCATTATGGTATTCGTTACTGTAACCTAGCTTAAATCTGACAAAATCATCGGCTTTCCCATCTTCTGGCAACTCCAATGTATCCAGTACATCCTGGTATGTGGCCTCTCTGTCCACAAAGCAAGGAACGATTACCGTTTTCTGCCCACTGTCTTCTGCCATATAAGTAAGGCTTACATTTGCGCACCCCTTATCATAAGCTGCAAAAAAGTTACATGCTGTGGTTTCTGTGCCAGGAAACAAAAGTTCTGTATTCTCGTCTATTTCCCAGTCAGTCCAGTTATATGTCCAGGTTGCGGCAACTCCTTCTATTGGCTGGGGAAATACTCCTAATTCCTTTAACGTTGCCCTCCGGCCCACTTTCTCAACGGTCTGTCTGGAAATTAAGGAATCTGGCTGGTAACTTCCGTCTGCCTGTTTTGCATATCCATAGAAACTGAACATGACATCCTTCATATCTTCTCGGTACGTATTCCCTGATTTCACACGATAATACCATGGACAACTATCCCGCCAATTGGATTGGAAATCATACAGATCGGTCTTACGGCTGGACGTATCCGTAATCTCCAATTCAGTGAGCATCCATTCGCAGGGATATGTAGTATCTGTAATGTGAATTGTTCCTACATATTCCTTGGAAGCTGAATCATACCACAAATCAACATCAGAATAGGCAGAAACATTTGTTACCTGCGGATAAAAATATGCATGTCCAAGATTGGAAGGATTTTTCTCATTTACCTTCACCCTTATGGTGACAGTATCCCCTGCTTTGACCCATTCTCCATTTTTGTCAATAGTGATGCTCTCAATCACTGGATTTTCAACATCGTAACCAGCCGGATCCACGGTAAAATACCATGGGCCATCTTCTTCATAATCCCACAAATATGTTTTGTTTCCATTATTGTCCCTGATACACAAATACGCAAGCTCCCATTTATAGGGACCGGTAGTCTCTGTAATATCAATTGTCCCAACATATGCTTTCAAATCCGTACGATATCTCAACCCAACGGACATGGAATCTGCATTCTCCGAATCTTGCGCTTCAAACCGCGCTTCCGCCGTGCTATAAGGATTTTCTTCCTCTACTTCCACCGTTATGGCAACCCTCTCCCCAGCTTTGGCTAACTCCCCATGATCAATACAAATGCTTTTAATGATAGGATCGACCATGTCATAGGCATCTGCAGACACCATATAATACGGAAGCGCATCCTCTTCTCCAGCTCCCTGATAGTCAGACAGATATGCATAATTTCCATATGTATCTGCAATCTCTAAATAGGAAAGTTCCCATTTACCTGGATAATTATATTTTGTGACTGTCGTTTCTCCTACATATTCTTTGCTGTTTTCATCATAGCTCAGATAAACAGAAGCGGTTGTTACGCCACCGGAAGCCTTTGTGTGAAACCTTACACAAGCAGAAGCAGAAGGATGCTCTTCTTCAACTTTTACCCTTATGGTAATGGTTTCTCCCACATTGACTGTCTGACCGTTTTTATCAATGGCAATGCTTTCTATGACAGGTTTATCATTATCGTACTCCTGGTCCACTTCAAACATTAGCTCTTTCTCCGGTTCAATGCTTTCTGGATAAATATAATAATATCTTCCAGCTTCTGTTCGTATATGGATACTTCCCAACCTCCATACAGTAGGACACGTTTTATCCGTAACCTTAAAAACGCCTGTCAGGCTGTTAGAATCTTCGTCATATTCGCCTACTATCTGTTCTGTTCCGGAATAAGAGCTCTGATATGTACTTACGTACATATATACGCTACTTATTTTCTCATTCTCACATTGGACATCAGCAGTAAAGGTTACCTCATCTTCCGCTTTCAATGTCTCTTTGCCATCCGCAGCGCTCTTTACCATCTGGAAATTAGAAAGGGTTACATTATGGGTTTCTTCAGGGTTCTTCAGTATAAATTCATAGTAATATCCGCCCTCTCCATATACGCTCTTTTCCACATAATTGTTCCTGGCATCCTCTACACGAATACTATCCACATAGTAACTGCCTTCCCACATTTGGCTGCATGGAAGCGTTGCGGTATACAAGTTCCCTTCTTCGCTTTTTTGGAAACTCAGCGCTTTATCATAAAAATGACTTCCAGACAGCACAATAGAAATGGACTGAACGTAACTATCTGCATCATAAACCCATATATTAAAATGCAGTTCCTCCGTCTGTGTCAACGTTTTCCCATTTTCCACAAACTCAAATTTTTCAATCACCGGCTGGTTAATGTCATAGGAATCCTCCAGTGGCATGATCGTTTCTTCATCGTTGCTTTTTGGAAGCAAATCTTCGACGCCTTTCTCTTCTGATTCCTGGATTAATGTCTTGGATGGCTGCTGCCCTTCCTCTTGCGGAATGTTGTCTTCTTCTGGCTCTTCCTCTTCCAGAGCCTTGCCTTCTTCTGGCTCTCCCTCTTCCAGAGCCTTGCCTTCTTCTGGCTCTTTCTCTTCCAGAGCCTTGCTTTCTTCTGGCTCTTTCTGCTCTTCCTCTGGTTCCTCCGCCAGTCTTTCTCCCAGGTCTATCTCCTCTTCCTCATATGCATATCGTCTGTTTGTTCCTTCCGCTGCCATGCCCTGTACTGGAAATACTGCCGCTGCTGTCATAGATGCTGCCAACAGAATTCCCAATAATCTTCTCCCTGATTTTTTCATCCATTTTACCTCCTCAATAAAACACACTTCTTCAAATCCTTAGAAAAAATGGCATTTCCTGTGTATCTTATTCCCCCTGCACTTTTTCCACCAGCACCGCCTGAATCAGCAGCCGGTTTTCATCCCGGCCGCTGTAACAGGTAGACAAAGTAAGAATCTTATCTTCTTTGGAAACATTTACTTCTTTTTGAAAATTCCCCTCAGAGTTTCCCACATCATACAGATACCTTTGTACTTCTGACAGATTGGAAAACTCATATTCATATGGAATCAATGCATCGGAAAATTCCACCGCCGCAAATATCTCATAAGTGAACGCACCCTCCGGCGTATAAATCATTACCTGGCGGTTTTTCTCAAAAAATTCTTCCTCTTCAAATTGATGCAGACTTGTAAACATCCCTCCATTCTTCATATTGTGTCCATACAAAACCGTAACAGGATCTTCAAAATCCCTGTGGTTGACTCCCTGGGAATAAATCGCCCCAGGAAGTCCTTCTGTAAAATCCACCGTATGATTCAGATAATAATTATCGTAAGGATCTTGTGAATCACTTTTTTGTAAAACTGGATAATCAATCTCAGTCCCAGGAACCGTAATCCATGCGTAAATATCTGAATTATGTTCCTGTAACTGTCCAAAATCAATGCTGATCTCACCAGATTCATCCGTAAATTTCACATCTTCAACGGAAAATTCCGTAGAAACTTCTAATGAACGTTTCATGCCTTCTGGAAAATTTCCATTCCCTGTCTGAAAACTTGCCAGGGAAACTGCTATGCCAAAGGCAACGATGAGAACAACGGACCATATTTTCTTTTTTTCTAATTTCATACTCATTCTCCAGTCTTCGGGCTCTTCATTTTACCAGAATCTGTGTTGTCCGCCTTTGATTGATTGGAATTTGCAGTGGTGGTATTTTTCTTCTTTTTGATATTGGCTGTTTCGTTGTCCTTTTCTTCCTGCTTACCTTTTTTGAAGTCTCCATCATTATCTTCTCTGGATTCATCCTCCGGATCAGATGCTTGATTGTCAATGACAATCACGTAATCCGATGCATGGGAAAAGGGAAGGCTTGTACTTCCATCTGTTCCAACCTGTCCAGAATTGATAAATACCAATTTTCCACTGCTATCATAATAGTACAAGTTTGCTGTACTGCCACTATTTTCATCACCCAGATTCAAGGTGAGATCTGCCCGGAAACCAAATTCGCCGTTATGGGTCAGAGAAATCTGTGTGGCTGGCTTCCCTCCTGAAATGGATGTTACAAGATTGGAAGGAATGGCGTCCGTGTCAATTTTTACTTCCAAATCAATATCCTTTAAATCTGTTGCTACTACATTGGTTCCATTAATCGTCCAACTATAACCATCCATCTTAAGCACAATATTAACGGATTTTCCTTGGATTGCCTCTTGTACCTCCTTGGGAATCACTGTGGCTTTGTTCATGTCTATGGTAATGGTATCACCTTCTGTTGCATTCTTAACTTTTTCTACGATTTCGGCAATCTCTTTAGCAGAAAGTCTCACACCGCCTGTTTCTTCCTCTGGGCCATCCTTATATTCTTTCACGGTAAATTCTGTATCCTTGTCTATTGTTACCGTTGCGCCTTTTTCATATCCCTCCCAGATAATGTCCCGATACTTCTCATATTCTGTAGGAAGGGCATAGCTTGCACCTTTCTCCACAACGATATACTCACATGTATGGTCAGGGAATTTCAAGGTTACCACACAGTTACTGTATAATGCCTGGAACTGAACCGCCTGATATCTACCCTGGCTGAAGCTTATTTTGCTGGTCCATTCTGACAGCCTTAAGCCTTTGAGATGGTTTACATCCTTGAATGCCTCTGAAGCTTCTCCCTGAAGCTCCCCATCCTTCAAGTCTTCTCCATCCAGTAATATCAGCTTCTTATCCGTTGCTATGATTCCGTCTTCTCCCCGGTAAGTACAGGAAGCATCTACTGTGGTCTTGCCACGATAAACTGCAGCCACATCGATGTTTGCCATAGGCTGGGTGATAGTCTGTACTGCATCAGAACTTGTCAAAACCCAGGCTTCAAATTCCATATCCTTGGCTGATTCAGGCTGTTCCAAATCTGCCAGGGCGTCGCTTACACTCATTCCTTCCAAATAAGATTTATTAATCACCTTGGATGTTTCTTTGCCGTCCTTGCCAATATATCTTGTATTCCATGATACCTGGCAGTTCTTGTATTTTGCTTCCACAGAAAAATCAGCCATATCCCCTACCAGGGTATTCTCATCATAATATTCTCCTAATTCAAATTGGACAAATTCCTCTGTCTGGGCGTCCTCCGGCAATTTCAGTTTATTCAGCACATCCTGATACGTAGCTTCCTTGTCCACAAATACAGGGATACATACGGTCTTTCTTCCGCTCTCCTTTGACATATAGGTGAGGGACACATTGGCGCAGCCTTTGTCATAGGTTGCGGTGATACGATATACCATATCAGAAGTACTATCAAATAATAATCCTGTATCCTCCTTTATGGTAAATCCTTCATCGCCCCAATACCTATGTCCCTTCCACTCTACACCAACCCCTTCTAGGGACTGTGGGAAAGACACACCCAAATCCTTTAATGTGGCTCTTCTTCCCACTTCAACGGTCTTGGTAGAAATCAAAGAGTCTAACTGATATCCTCCATCTTCCCTCTGTGCAAAGCCATAAAACTCAAATGTCACATCTTTCGCATCTTCCCGATAAGTATTTTTTGATTCTACCTTATAATACCATGGATAGGTATAGGAATAATCACTCTTGAAATCAGACAAATGTGTTGAATGCCCTACCTCGTCGGATATCCATAAATCTGTAAGCGCCCATTCACAAGGGTAGGTATCCTCCGTAATATTAATTGTCCCAACATATTCACTGGTATCCGCCTCATATGTCAAGCCAACATATGGGTCAGCAGAAACATTTGTTACCTGCGGATAAATGTATGCAGCAGCAGAGGAAGGATTTTCTTCTTTTACTTTCACTCTTATGGTAACAGTTTCCCCTGATTTCACCAATTGTCCATTCTTGTCAATGGTGACATCCTCAATGACTGGTTTCTCTGTATCAAAATTTTCTTGGACTACTGTAAATTTCAAATCTGCATCTGGTTCTATGTACTGTGGATCAAAATAATAATTATGTCCTGATTTCGCATGTATAGAGATTTGTCCCAATTTCCACTCCGCAGGATAGGTGTTATCTCTAACAGTATAAGTGCCAGTCAATTTTTGGGAAGAAGCATCATAGCTCACATCCATCCATTCTGACCCAGAATAATTATCTGCGTTCGGATATAGATACATATTACAGCTTTCTATTTCTTCCTTCTCACATAATACGTCAGCAGTATAAGTTACCCTATCACCAACCCTTAACTTTCCATCTGCATTAGAAGGCTTTGCCTGCATCTGAAAATTAGAGACAGATATATTCCCATCCTCAATTTTATTATTTACAGTAAATGTATACCGATACTGGCCATTCTCCCATGTTTCCCAATCTGTATAATTTCCTGTCATATCCGTTACCCGAATGTTAGAAATATATCCACTCGTTCCTTTTAGCTTACTGCATAAAAGGCTTCCCTCATATAGATTCTTCGTTTCTTCTTTCGCTTCTAGTGTCACACTCCACCAATTATCACAATACCCTTCCACAACAATGGAGCGAATTCCACTGTCTGCATCATATGCCGACATTTTAAAATGAAGGGTATCACCTACCGTTAATGCCTGTCCATTTTCCAGAAATTCAAAGCTCTCAATCTCTGGCTGGTCAATATCATACTTATCGGTCAGCGGTGTGATATTTTCTTCCCTGTTTTCCTGAGGAAGCATGAATGTTTTCTTTTCTGCCTCCTCTGTTACCTGTGGGTTATTCTCAGTCTGTGTCCCTTCCTTTTTTGGTTCTGTTTCCTCTTCCTTAGTAGTTCCCGAAATTTCCTGTCCTGGGTTCTCTGGCTTAGATTCTTCCTCCAATACCTCCGGTTTTATTTTTCCTTCCTCTTGCTGGCCTTCCTCCAAGATTTCCGACTTCATCTCTTCCCTAAAGTGTTGTCCTTCTTGGGTTTCTACTGCTGTATCTTCCGTTAATATCCTCTTTCCTGTCTCTTGATATCCATTTTCCGCTGCTGCCACGTCCTGAATCGGAAATACTGCTGCCGCTGTCATAGATGCTGCCAACAAAATCCCTACTAATTTTCTCCCTAATTTCTTCATTAATTATACCTCCTTTGTAAAAATCATAACTCAAAATATACGAAACAAGCTACAGCCTTTCCTTTTGATGTACTCTCCCCCTTCCCTCTAAAAATAACAGTACTTTCCTCCTAAATATAGTACTTATTATACAGAATTTTCCATAAAATGGAAGATATTTTTTATTTTTTCTTAAGATTTTTTATTTTTTTATTCATTCCAGCTCATCAACATGAAAAAAGACGCAAAACCCATGGATTTACCCATAGGCTTTGCGCCTTTCTATATTATTTTGCCAGCAACGTAACGTAGTCAAATACCCCCGCAGCAAGCTACGTGACATGACCCGGTTTGTTCTTTCCGCCCCAAGGGGCGGGGTATCTGACCCTCGCGGCATTCGCCAAATATCCGCGCGAGCGCGGCTGCTTGGCTCATTGCTCGCGGGAATAATTATTCCCGATGCATGGAAAAACTATCCATATCATAATTTTTCAAATTCTCATGAATTCCACGGTTATCTGCCTGTGAAATCAAGGTATCACGGTCTTTCTTAGAAGATACCTGATCATGGAATGCACTTGGACCGCCTACACAGCCGCCATCACAAATCATGCCTTCCACAAAATCGTTGGGCAATTTTGCCGCTCTTAAGAGAAGCAGGGCCTTCTTACATTCAGCCGCCCCATTCGCTTTATAAACTTTTGCATCAATTTTATGCTCTGACTCCTGTAAGCTCTGCAATACCGCTGCGGTAACTCCACCAGAGTTAGCAAAGCGCTTGCCATAGACAGAAGAAATCTGGTCGTCATTCTCACATGGCTTCAACGTAATATCTTTTGCTTTCATAATCGCACGGATTTCACTATAAGTCAAAACATAATCTGCATTTCCTGGAATCTTCTGATCCACTACCTCAGATTTCTTCGCAAGACAAGGCCCGATAAATACAGTCACAGCATCTGGATCCTTTGCTTTAATCAGACGTGATACTGCACACATAGGAGAAACGGTTGTGGATACGCAGTCTGCAAGCTGCGGATAATGGAGACGTACCATATTCACAAATGCCGGGCAGCAGGAGGTCACTTTCTTCTTCCCTTCCTCATATGCCTCTGCCCACTCTTCCGCCTCATATGCAGCCGTCATGTCTCCTCCAAGACCTACATCATAGAAATCGTCAAAGCCCAACTCCAGCATGGCTTTCTTCCAGCTTGCAGTGGTAATTTCCGCACCAAACTGGCCTTCCGTTGCCGGAGCAGCCATTGCATAAACCTTTTTGCCAGATTTCAATGCTTCTACAACATCCACGATAAACGTCTTAGAGCCGATAGCCCCAAATGGACAGCTATGAATACATTTTCCACAGCGGATACACTTGTCCTTGTCGATGATGGAAATTCCATGCTCATCGTATGTAATAGCGTCAACGGGACAACTAAATTTACAAGGTCTTTTCAGATGTGCAATTGCATTGTATGGACATGCCTGTGCACATTTTCCACATTCCTTACACTTGGACGCATCAATATGAGAGCGTTCCCTTCCCATTTCAATTGCGCCGAATTTGCAGGCATTAATACATGCCTTTCCAATACAGTTCTGACAATTCTCCGTAACGGTATAACTGGAAATGGGACAGTCCTCACAAGCCGAACTGATGACCTGAATCACATTTCCATCATCCACAGCTCCTGGCGCCTTACCTTCTGCCAGACGAACCCTTTGGCGAATAATTTCCCTTTCTTTGTAAATACAGCAACGGAACTTCGGGGTAGGCCCTGGAATCAGTTCCAATGCAATGTGATCCCTTTTGGAATCCAATTCTCCAGCAAATGCCAGCTTTGCCACTTCGTAAAGTACATCATGTTTGATTCTAATCACATTTCCATCAGCATACATAGTATTTTACCTCTCTCTTTGCGCTCGTTTTTCGGTTTGTTAATATTTTAACACGACACTATTCCTTCTGGCAAGAGAATTTTTCTATGTATCTTATAAAATACTATGCGCTATGACTCCGGCGGTTCAATATCGCAGAATTTAGACAAGTAAAAACTGTGATATTAAACCGCCGGAGTAATATCATAGCTACATGGTAAAAAAAGATCCGATTTGATATACCAAAACCGACACAAGCCATGCAGTCACAAGCTGAAATATCAACATTTTTAAAGTAAATTTCATAGACCCGGTTTCTTTTTTGATGGTTCCTATGGTGGCAGCACAGGGCACATACAGCAAGCAGAACACCATCATGCAGTATGCATTCAGCGGACCAAAACCAACCTCCGCCAATTGTCCGGTAAGAGAAAGCATTCCTGCTGTAGAATTCACATTGTTAATGCCAAAAAGCACACAGAAGCTGCTGACAACCACTTCTTTTGCAGAAATGCCAGAAATCAATGCCACGCCAATCTGCCACATGCCAAGCCCTGCCGGAGCTAAAATTGGCTCCATCCAATGTCCCAGCACTGCCCCAAAGCTTCTCGAAACTTCATCCACCATTCCATGAATGCCGAAATTCAACAAAAACCATATAATAATAGAGGCAATGAAAATCGTAGTCCCTGCCTTTGTCAAATAATCCTTGATTTTTTCCCATACATAAACAGCGATCGTTCTAGCATTTGGAGTTTTATACTCTGGCAGCTCAATCAACAAGGTATGGTGCTCCGTGTGGGTTTCCAACCGATGAATCACCAGCGCTACCACAATCGCCACCGCCATTCCCAGAAAATACATGGAAATTGCCGCAAACGCAGCATATTTTCCAAAAAACATTCCTGCAAACAGCACATAGATCGGAAGCCGGGCCGAGCAGGACATAAACGGAGTAATCAATATGGTCCTTCTGCGGTCAGATTCCTTTTCCAAGGCTCTGGTTGCCATAATCGCAGGCACTGTACAGCCAAATCCCAGTACCATAGGCAAAAATGCTTTTCCAGAAAGCCCCAGATATCCCATCAACCCATCCATTACATAGGCTACCCTTGCCATATAGCCGCTGTCCTCCAGCAACGCAAGGGCCAAAAATAAAATGAAAATATTGGGCAAAAACGTCAGTATTCCCCCCACACCTGCAAGAATGCCATCTACAATCAACGATATCAACCAGGATGACACATTCATCCGCTCTAATGCATACAGCATCCCATTGGAAACAGATGCAAGCATTGCCTCAAAACCGCCTTTTAATGCATCTCCTACAAAAAATGTCAGAAAAAATACAACCGCCATTACTCCAAAGAAAATCGGCATTCCCCATATGGGATGAGTTAGTATTTCATCTACCTTATCTGTAAAAGCTGCTTTTTCCGATTTATAAAATAAAGTATCTTCTATGACCGCTTCTATGTAATCATACTTCTGATTGATAATGTCCTTTTCATAACTTCTATCCAAAATTTCTGGCAAATCCAAAGCATAGAGAGAGGTAAGCTCCTCGTCCCGTTCCAATAATTTAATGGCATACCAACGGACATTTTCTGATATTTGGTATTTTGATTCCAATTCCTGCTCCAACAAGCAGATTTTTTCTTCGATATCCTCTCGGTAAGTAACAATTTCCGGCTGATGCTTTTCCTCATAATGATGCACCACCGCATGCAGCAATACATCCAGCCCACTTCTTTTTCTGGCGGAAACAGGCACAACCGGTATACCGCCCAGCATTTCGGGCAGACGGTGCAGGTCAATCTCCATACCACGTTCCTCTACAATATCCATCATATTCAATGCCAAAATTACTGGCTTTCCCAGCTCTAAAAGCTGCATGGTTAAATACAAATTCCGTTCCAGTGCAGAAGCATCCACAATGTTTATAATCACATCCACCTCATTTTCCATGATGCACCGCCTGGAAACTTTTTCTTCTATCGAATAGGAGGTAAGGCTGTATATTCCTGGCAAATCAATCAACTTTAATCTCTGGCCTTTGTATACCGTCTCTCCTTCCATTTTTTCTACTGTAACCCCAGGCCAGTTCGCCACCTTTAGATTCGCCCCAGTATATGCATTGAATAACGTGGTTTTTCCACAATTGGGATTCCCCACAAATCCGACTTTAATCATTTCCATGTGTTTCCTTCCCTTCTGCTGGATTTACCAAAATCCCTCCTGCGATGTCTCTTCCAATTGCCCAGCGTGTACCACGCACTTTAATGATAATGGTGCCATTCCGCTTCCGGTTCATCAGGCGAAGCTTGGTGCCGCTGTTGATTCCTAACGCTTCCAGTCGCCGCATAATCGGTTCATCCATAGAAATATCTGTCACAATATATGTTTCGTCAATCATTCCATCCATAATCGTCATGTACTGTCCCTCGTTTCTGTCCTATCTGTAAAATAAACTATGTTACTTTCATAACGATTATACCCTAAATGATAATGATTATCAACAATGAAAAAATTCTGCAACATATCGCACAGTAAAATAAATACTTATGCCATAAATTGCAGAAATTTCTTAATCTTACAACAATCCCTTATATTCTTAACGTCACTATCTTTGCTGTTCTTGTCCCACTTAATCGCTAATCAATCTTGTGACACAAATTGGCGTACGATAGAATGCATTTGAGATCTTAATGCCGGTCTTTGCTGAACTTGCATGTACCACCTGGCCATTGCCGATATACATCGCTACATGATTAATTCCACTGCCATTTCCATAAAAGAACAAATCTCCAGGCTTTGCCTCAGATGGATCTATCTTCGTCCCATATCCCGACTGGGCACTGGAAGAATGAGGCAGATAAATGCCATATTTCTCATAAATACGCATGGTAAATCCAGAACAATCCACACCATTGGTAAGGCTTGTACCACCCCACACATAACGGTTTCCTACAAACTGACACGCATATTGAATCATGTCCACACGCACATCAGAGATTCCTTCTCCATAACGAATCTCCGTCATAGTCATTGCTTTGGGAAGCTGTTCTGACAACTCCACATACTCTCTTGCTACATAACATTCATCACCATCAACGTCTACTTTCAGCCATTCTCCCTGGTCTTCTAACAACTGCAGCTCTTCTCCTTCTGCAATCATCGTCCAGATCGAACAGTCAGTGTTAGGCTCCACTCTCGCATTCAACGTCTGAGTAACAGAAGTGGCAACAATAGATTTCACTTCATCTGCTCTGTTAGCGGCATCCTGACCTGTCAGCAAAAACTCACCTTTCACATACCCAGTGACTTTCCCAGACTGGATTTGATACCATTCTCCTTCTGTCGATAATATCTCACATCCGGCATCTACCGGTAATTTTCCTACCAAATCATATTCCTCTCCGGCGCCTTCCCGGATATTCAAATGATTCTCTACCTGTGCTATTCCAAGATTGGTGTAGCCGCATATGGTCGACGGAACTTGTACAATCTCTTTCTCGCCTGCTTGTAAATCCGCTGTAAGGCTCTCATTGAGCGTAACCGTAACGCCTGCCTCCACGCCTCTTGCTGCCTCTGCCGGCATCTGAGCCATACCAAAAACCACCGCTCCTGTAATACATGCCGCAACTGCCTTCCCAAACTTGTTCCTCATTTCTGACCTCCCGAATCCCTTAACATTTTCTATTACATTTCTCCTATTTACAGGTGAATTATAACAACTGAAAATTCGATTGTCAAGGTCGTTGTAACATTTATGTAATATTTGTACAAATTCACAATATTTAAGGATACTTGGAATTTTGACAATATCAGTTATATACAAAATCCTTTACCTGGCTGCACTTTTTCCCTCAGGAGCTTTATCGAGAATGGAAAAAGCGATGTTTGTTGCATGGTCTGCCACACGCTCCAGCCCAGTAATCAAATCTGTAAAAATAATCCCAGACATTGGAGAGCATTTTCCTTTCGCCATACGTTTCACATGATTCTGCTGCAATTCCCGTTCCATAAAATCAATATTTTCTTCTAACTGCAAAATATCGGGCAGATTTTTTTCATCCAAGGTTACAAACATTTCCATTGCTTCTTCTACAATTACCACCGCTTTTTTATGCATTTCCTGTATTTCTTTTGATGCCTTCTTCGTAAACTCTAAGTTTTCTTCCTTGCACTTTACCGCAAAATCCACAATGTTTTCTGCATGATCCCCGATTCTTTCAATATCACTGACCACATGGAACAAGCCGCCGATACGCTTCGCATCTACAACAGGAAGCTGAAGCTGATTGATCTTCACCAGATAATCCGTCAATTCATGGCTTAAGAAATCAATCTGCTTTTCCATTTCATAGACTTTTGCAATCTTCTCTTCATCCCCATCAAAAAACGCTTCCATAGAAAGGTTTAAATTTGTAAGGGCCATGGTTCCCATTCGTTCAATTTCCTGGGTAGTCTCAACCACTGCCGTAGAAGGAGAAAAAATATTTTGTTTTCCAATATAGAGAAATTGATATTCCTTTTTCTCCACGTCTTCTCCTGGTATCATCCTTTTTGTCAATGCCACAAACTGATTTGACACAGGAAGGAACATAATGGTCTGGAAGATTTTGAAAAAGGTATCTGCATTCGCCACGCACCGACCTACATCTGACCCTGAAATTTGTAAAATAAAGCTTTCAAAATGCTTCATTCCAAATGCCAACAGAATTCCAATAATCACCATACCGAATACATTAAACATTACATGAATCGCCGCTGCACGCTTTGCATCCTTCTTTGCATCCAGACTGGCCAAAACCGCTGGTGTACAGGAACCAATGTTACAGCCCAGCACCACATAAAAACAAATGGGAAGGGCCACCAAGCCCTGGCTTGCCATCAAAAGCAGAATGCTGACCGTTACAGAAGAGCTCTGTACAACGACTGTAATTAACACTCCAAGAAGAATCCCAAGAACCGGGTTATTGAGGCTTCCCAAAATATTCAGCACATTCTGGTATTCCCGCAGCCCCGACATGGCATCCTTCATCATACTGATTCCCATGAACAACGCTCCAAATCCCAGAATTACCTCTCCAATCTTTTTTTCCATGGGACGCTTCCCAAACATCATAAGAACGGCCCCTACAAAAAGAATAAGCGGTGCAATTCCTGTCAGATTAAACGCTACCAACTGTGATGTAATCGTAGTACCAATATTCGCTCCAAAAATAATTCCTACCGACTGTGACAGTGTCATAATTCCTGTATTTACAAAACTAACTGCCATAACTGTAGTTGCGCCTGACGACTGAATAATGGCTGTAAACAAAGCTCCAAAAAGAACTGCAATGATTTTGTTTTTCGTCATTGCCTCTAAAATGGATCTGAGTTTTGCCCCTGCCGCTTTCTGCAGGCCCTGGCTCATAAAACTCATACCGAATAAAAACAGTCCAAGACCTCCCAGCAATGTTAATATTAATTCCATGGTATTCTCCCTTTTCCACCAGCAAACTCATTTTGCTGGCTGGTTTCAAAATAGTCCCTTCCAAACTGGATATCCCGCTCCATCTGAGCCTTTAAGATTTCCAAATTGTTAAATTTACGTTCTTCCCGTACCTGGCTTAAAAACCTGATCTTTACTTCTTCACCATAAAAATCCTCTGATACATCAAAAAGATGGGTCTCTACTCCAATTGGATGTTTTCCTTCAATGGTTGGCTTACAGCCCACATTGGTAATTCCCGGATATTTTTTTCCTTGGCGCTCTGTAATCGTTATATATACACCAAACAATGGCAGGAGTTTTTCTTCTGGCGGTATTAAATTAATCGTAGGAATTCCAAGCACGGATTTACCCATCTTCTTTCCGTGAAGGACTTTGCCCTCTACAAAAAATTCATATCCCAGCAGCCTGTTTGCCCGTTCCATATTCCCAGCGGCAATTTCCTCTCTGACAAAAGTACTGCTGATATCTCTGCCCTCCTCCTGCATCTTGTCCACAACCTTTAGCTCATATCCATAGGTCTTTGCGTATGCTTCCAACATCCGGTAATCTCCCCGGCGTTTGTGGCCAAATCGAAAATCTGTCCCCACCACCATGTATTTCACATTAAGGCTGGTTACTATCTTGTCAATAAACGCTTCTGGCTCCATACACATAACTTCCTTGGTGAACGGACACTCAATCAAATAATCGACGCCGATACTCTCAAAAAGCTTTACCTTTTCCTGATTTGTCGTAAGCACCTGGGTCTGTATATTTTGCACCTGTTCTCTGGGCGGTATGTCAAAAGTAAAAATCACTGCCCTGAGATCTTTTCTTTCTCTTTTCTTTTCTGCCATGTATTCCATTAGCAGCTCATGTCCCCGGTGAAGCCCATCGAACTTACCGAAAGACAGCACCGTAGGTTCTTTCACTGTAAAGTTGATACTCTGCTTTATGTATTCCATGTTGGGTTCCTCCTCATAGCCAGCCCCAGTTTTCTGAGCAGCCGTCCCCATTCCTCCCTCAGACAGCTCCCCATCCCCTTTCGTGATATCATCACTCCATAAAAATTCGAATAGGCTTTAGTTCCTGTGGTTTCTCATCCCATTGATAGATTCCTGCAAATGACTGATTATCATCGTAAAGGCGCAAAATTTCCTGTTCATACTCTTTGCTCCATTCTGTCAACCACTCTGGCTTTAAAGAATTGCCGTTATACAAAAATTTAGAAAACTCTGTTTTTACAGAGGAATAAGGATACTGTAAAAACACACAATCGGTCCCCTTTACCAAATCCTTAAGGTCTTCCCTCACCAGCTCTCTTTGTGAAACATTTTCTCTGACTTTGCGCACCTGTGCTTCGATTTTAGCCAGTTTGACCGCATCCTTTAACTCAAATCCTGCTGCCTTCGTACGCAGCAAGGATTCCATACATCCTCCGCAGCCCAATGTTTGCCCGATATCATGGCACAAGGTTCGGATATAGGTTCCCTTGGAACAATGAACCTTAATCCGTACTCTAGGCAGAGCAATTTCTATGATTTGAATGGAAAACACCGTAATTTCTCTGGACTTACGTTCCACCTCAATCCCTGCCCTTGCCAAATCACAAAGCTTTTTCCCATTTACCTTTAATGCTGAATACATCGGCGGAACCTGCATTTGAACACCCTCAAACATTTTGAGGACTGTCTGTACCTGCTTTGGGGAACAGGTAACGTCTTTTTCTGACAGGACGGTTCCTGTCATATCCTGGGTATCTGTGGTTTTTCCCAACAACAATACGGCCTCATAGACCTTGTCTTTTTCCGTCAGCAATTCACAGACTTTGGTGGCTTTGCCAAGACAAACCGGCAGTACTCCTTCCGCATCCGGATCTAAAGTCCCTGTATGCCCAATCTTTTTCTGCTTTAAAATTCCCCTGAGCTTTGCCACCACATCATGTGATGTATATCCTTTTTCCTTATATACATTGATAATTCCATTAATCATGGCCCAGATACTCCTGACAACTGCTTGTCAATTTCAGTGCAAAGTTTTTCGATTACTTCCTCACTGCTTCCTTCCATTGTGGCTCCGGCTGCTCTCACATGTCCGCCGCCCTGATATTTCATAGCAATTTGCGATACATCCACCCTGCCATTGGAACGCATGCTGATTTTCCAGGTTCCATCTTCATTTTCATAAAGGAAAATGGCAGCCTCCACGCCTTTTGTAACCCGAAGCTGACTGACAATCCCATCCAAATGTTTGGGAAGGGCGTGATACCGATCCATTTCTTCCTTTGTAACTGCTGCTGCAATGACCTTGCCTGATAAATACAGCTTACTGTTTAGCAACGCCTGGCCAAGAATTTTATTTTGGGCAAATGTCTTCGTATAGAAGGTATCATCCACAATTTTTGTGAAATCAATCCCCTTTTCCATCAAAATGCCTGCAGCGTTCATCGTCTGTGCCGATGTACAGGAATATTGGAATACACCTGTGTCATGAACCATGCCTACATAAATACACTCTGCAATTTCTTTTGTAATCTTCTCTTCTTCTAACAACTCAAAAATCAGTTCTGAGGTGGAGCTTTTCTCTGGAAAAATATAATTCTCATCTGCAAAGCTATGATTACTTACATGATGATCGATGCAGATCGTCCTTTTTGCTGTGTGAAAATATTTTACTGCTTCCCCCAAACGGCTGGTATCTCCGCAATCCTGCACAATACAAAGATCATAAATTTTATCATTTTCACAGGTATTGCGTATCCGATCCGCATACTTTAAAAATTTGAAAATGTTTGGAATCGGCTCCAAATACACATCTGCTTCTATCTGGGGAAACCAGGTAGTAATATAATTGTAAGTTGCCAGGCAGGAGCCTACGCAGTCGCCGTCTGGCCTTACATGCCCAGCAATGGCGACTGATTTTACCTGGGCTAACTGTGATGCTAAATCCTTCATCTATGTGTTCTCCCTATCACTGTCAAGTATCATGGCAACACCTTGTAATCCTTGCTTTTCCAATTACGATTCCTGAGGTCCGTTTACATCATCAATCAATTTTGACATATTGACCCCATATTCAATAGACTGATCCAGCACAAACCGGATCTGTGGGGTATTCCTCAAATTGATATTCTTTGCAAGTTTACTGCGGATATAGCCTTCCGCACTTTTAAGCCCTGCCAGCGTATCCGCCTGAGAATCTTCATCCCCCAATACACTGATATACGCCTTACAATTTTTCAAATCCGGCGCCACCTCCACTGCTACCACAGAGGTCATGGGATTAATCCTGGGATCTTTTATTTCCCCCCGAATGATATTACTCAGCTCCCGTAACACCTCTCCATTGATTCTTGTATTTTTAATGCTGTTTTTTCTCATATTCTGCCTTTCTATCTGGGCACCTCTACCATAGTATATGCTTCTATCACATCCATCTCCTGAATGTCATTAAATCCTTCAATCACCAAGCCGCATTCATACCCTGATCTTACTTCTTTCACGTCATCCTTAAAACGCTTCAAGGACGCCAAATCCCCTTCAAAAATCTGCTCTTCTCCTCTGGAAATACGTACCTTGCATCCCCTTTGGAAAATACCATCCAACACATAGGAGCCTGCAATATTTCCCACACCAGATGCTTTGAAAATCTGACGTACTTCTGCATGGCCAAGTACTTTTTCTTCAAAGATTGGGTCCAGCATACCCTTCATGGCAGCCTGAACATCCTCTATGGCATTGTAGATGACCTTGTATAGTCTCATATCTACGCCTTCCCGCTCTGCTGTTGCTTTGGCAGTTGCATCTGGGCGCACATTAAATCCAATAATAATGGCATTGGAAGCAGAAGCCAGACTGACATCAGATTCATTGATAGCTCCCACGCCGCCATGAATTACTTTTACCACAACCTCTTCATTGGACAATTTAATCAAGCTCTGCTTTACTGCTTCTACGGAACCTTGTACGTCCGCTTTTACAATAATTGGAAGCTCCTTAATATTTCCTGACTGAATCTGGGAGAACAAATCATCCAGCGACATTCTTGATTTGGTCTCTTCTAACATCTTCTCACGTCCTTCAGAAATAAAGGTTTCTGCAAAGCTCTTAGCTTCCTTTTCCGAATCCGTACATACAAAGATTTCCCCAGCATTGGGCACATTATTCAATCCTAATATTTCCACTGGAGTAGAAGGCCCTGCTTCTTTGACCCGACGGCCTGTATCATCAATCATCGCCCGCACTTTTCCATAACAGCTTCCGCAGGCAACTGGCTGGCCTACCCTTAAGGTACCCTTCTGCACCAAAATGGTTGCTACGGAACCTCTGCCTTTATCCAACTGCGCTTCGATGACAAGTCCTCTTGCATTTCGCTTTGGATTTGCTTTTAATTCACAAATTTCTGCTGTCAGCAATATCATTTCCAGCAAGTTATCAATTCCTTCGTGGGAATGAGCGGATACCGGTACAAAAATAGTGCTTCCGCCCCAATCCTCTGGAATCAATTCATATTCTGCTAATTCCTGCTTTACTCGTTCTATGTTTGCGCTTGGTTTATCGATTTTGTTGATAGCTACAATAATTTCTACTCCTGCCGCTTTTGCATGGCTGATCGCCTCTACCGTTTGGGGCATCACGCCATCATCCGCAGCTACCACCAAGATCGCAATATCTGTTGCATTTGCGCCACGCATACGCATTGCAGTAAATGCTTCGTGGCCTGGCGTATCTAAAAATGTAATCTTTTCCCCATTGCACTCTACCATATAAGCGCCGATATGCTGAGTAATACCACCTGCTTCACGGTCAATGACATGAGTATCACGAATCGCATCCAAAAGAGAGGTTTTTCCATGGTCTACGTGTCCCATCACACAGACAACCGGAGGACGTTTTACCTGAATTGATACGTCTTCTTCCTCTTCTTTTAAAAGCTCTGCAATTACATCTACTTTTTCTTCCTGCTCACAAATACAATTAAATTCCAGTGCAATTTCCTCTGCTGTTGCAAAATCAATCTCACTGTTGACAGTTACAATATTCCCTTGTAAAAACAGCTTCTTAATAATGACAGAAGGCTGAATCTTCATACGGTCAGCCAATTCCCGAATCGTTAATTTATCTGGAATTGTAATGGTCTTGATGGTCTCTTCCTCTTTCTTCGGAGGCTGCTGGGGCTGCTGAGGTTTCTTGCCTCGGGTCTTTTTCTCCAGATTATCGAAACGCTCCTTCTTCTTACCCATCAGCTCTTTTTCATGCCGCTGATTATTCCCTTTCCGGTTGTCACGCTCTCTGCTCTCTTTTCCTCTGGTCTCTTCCATAGAAGCTACCGGAGTGTTCTGATTCATTTTATGGATTTCCTGTTCAAAACGATTCTTCTGACCTGGACGCCCATTTTGGAAGGAATGACTATTCCTGTCTCCCTGAGGTCTGCCGCTTCTGTCTCCTCCTTGTGAACGATTATTTCTATCTCCCTGGGGTCGGCCATTTCTATCTCCCTGGGAACGATTATTTCTGTCTCCCTGGGAACGGTTATTTCTATCTCCCTGGAACCTGCCACCTTTCTCTCCCTGGGGTCGGCCATTTCTATCTCCCTGGGGTCTGTTGCCTCGTTCTCCCTGAGGACGGTTGTTCCTATCCTCCTGAGAATGGGTATAGTTGTTCCGTTCTCCCTGGGGTCTTACTGGTCGTTCCTCCTGTGCCCGAATGTTCTTTTCTCCATTCTGAATTCGCGCTGGACGATTACCCTGAGGACGGCTGCTGCGTTCTCCCTGAGGACGATTGCCTCGCTCTCCCTGAGGCTTTGCACTTTTCTCTCCCTGAGGACGGTTACTGCGTTCTCCCTGAGGCTTTTTCCCTCTATCCCCCTGAGGCTTCGCTGGACGCTTGGGAGCAGTCTTACTATTCTGGGGATTAAATACTGCTGTAATACTGGATTTTTTCTTCGGACGTTCTCCTTCTTCTTTTCCATTCTCTAGCTTCACAGCTTCTTCCTTCTCTTTCACTGTTTCTGCTTTTCCTCCTTCTGTCTTTTCCTGCTCTGCTTTAGTTGATACTTCTTTTTTCTTCTCCAATTTCTGGTCCTCTGATTTTCCTTTCGAAAATTTTCCTTTTACCATATCAATCACATCACCTTCTATGGCGCTACTGGCTGTTTTTTTCAAAATATCCTTTTCCTTTAGAAACTCTATAATATCTTTGGATTGTATATTTAATTCATTTGCAATTTCATATATTCTGACTTTTGCCATATGTTGCTACCTCCGTTATTCCGTTTTGTCTGCTAATTCTAATTTTTCTATCAAGCTGGCTGCAAACCCTTCATCCAACACGGCCAGACTAGCACGGTATTGTTTGCCGATTGCATGCCCCAATGATTCCTTCGGAGCATAGAGATACATTGGAACCTGATAAAACACACACATATTGCGAAACATCTTCTTCGTATTTTCTGATGCTTCTACAGATACAATCACAAGAAATGCCCGTTGTGACTTTACTGCTTTCTCTGTAGAAAACTCTCCGCTTGCTATTTTTCCAGCTTTCGCCGCTAATCCAAGCATGGATAAAATCTTATCCTGCTGCAATCTTTTCCATCTCCTTTTCCAAATTCTCAACCACTTCTTTCGGGATAGCCATTTTCAGAGAACGCTCAAATCCTTTTGCCTTTACTGCTTTTCTAAAACATTCCCCATTGGGACAAATATATGCTCCCCGGCCATTCTTTTTCCCGGTTCTATCCAGTAAAATTTCATCCTCTGTTGTTCGAATGATCCGTAGCAATTCTTTCTTACTTTTCATTTCCCCACAGCCCACACACTGGCGCATGGGAATTTTTTTACTCATCCCAATTCTCCTCCTTATCATGGATTTCTTCTAAAGGATCTCCTACACTGCTGTCTGTTTCTTCATACGCCTGGTCTGTTTCTTCATATACCTGTTCTGCTTCTTCATACGCTTGGTCTGTTTCCTCATACGCTCCAGCAAAATCTTCTTCGAAGTCTTCCTCATATTCTTCATATTCATTCTCATAATCCATGAAATCTCCGGCTTCTCTTGCCTGAGTCTCACTTTTGATGTCAATCTTAAATCCAGTCAGTCTTGCAGCCAGTCTTGCATTCTGTCCCTCTTTACCGATTGCCAAGGACAACTGATAATCTGGCACCACAACCTTTGCCGTTTTTTCCTCTGCATCTGCAATGACAGAAATTACTTTTGCCGGGCTTAAAGCATTTTCAATCAACATGGCTGCATTATCGCTCCAGTTAATAATATCAATCTTCTCACCGCGAAGCTCATTGACAATAGCGTTGACCCTTGCTCCATTTAAACCAACACAAGCGCCTACAGGGTCCACATCCGGGTCATTGCTCCAAACCGCAATCTTCGTTCTGCTTCCTGCTTCTCTGGAAATGCTTTTAATTTCAACAATTCCTTCTTTTACTTCTGTGACCTCAGATTCAAACAGACGCTTTACCAATTCTGGATGTGTTCGGGAAACCAAAATTTTCGGTCCCTTGGAAGTGGATTTCACTTCCAAAATATAAAGCTTGATACGTTCGGTGGGTTGAAATACTTCGGTTTTTACCTGCTCATTTTCACTTAAAATAGCATCTACTTTTCCAAGATTAATGCTGATATTTTTACCCACATACCGTTGTACAATGCCGGTGACTACATCCTTTTCCTTTCCATAATATTGGTCAAACAGCACTTTCCGCTCTTCCTCACGAATCTTCTGCAAAATCACATTCTTGGCATTCTGTGTAGCAATACGTCCAAATTCTTTTGATTTTACCTCAATATTGACAATATCTCCTACCTCATATTTGGAATTGATCATTTTTGCATTTCCAATGCTGATTTCTAATACACTGTCTTCTACCTCATCCACTACCGTTTTTTCCGCATACACATGGAATTCACAAGTGTCGGGGTTGATATCCACTTTAATATTGTCCGATTTGCCAAAATGGTTTTTACATGCGGTAATCAGGGAATTTTTAATCGCTTCCAGCATAATATCCTTGCTGATATCCTTTTCCTTTTCCAATATATTTAACGCTTCCAATAACTCATTGTTCATTTTTTTATCCTCCTGAAAAGTGTTACTGCTATTTGACGCATTCTAAAAATCAAAAGCCAGACGGATCAATGCAATATCTGTTTTTGCAAATATCATTTCCTTGTGTTCTTCCATCTCTATGGTTACCGTAGTTTCATCATATGACTTTAAGATGCCATAAAATTCTTTTTCTTTCTCTATGGCCCGATAAGTCCTGATTTCAATTTCCTTACCTAAGCTTCGTTTATAATCCTTTTCCTTCTTCAATGGTCTTCCCAGCCCTGGGGAACTGACCTCAAAAATATAAGATTCTTCTATAAAATCCTGTTCATCTAGTAAATCACTCATTCTTCTGCTGACAATCTCACAGTCATCCACTGTGATGCCGCCTTCTTTATCAATATAAGCCCGTAAATACCAGTTTGTGCCCTCTTTCACATATTCTACATCTACCAGTTCAAATTGATATTCCTCTATAATCGGAAGCAGCAATTCTTCTGTCCGTTGCTCATAAGTCTCTTTTCTTGACACTTTTACACCCTCTTTCCACTCAATCTATATGGGTCTTAGCTCTTGCCCATTTACACAAAATTGAGAGTGGACAAAGGCCCACTCTCAAGCTTAAGATTATCATGTTATCGTACTTATGATAGCACTTAACAACCGTAAATGCAAGGGGAAATGGAAATATTTTTCATACAATCGATGTGTGGACAGTAACAAAGTTATTTCCCAATTTTCTCTACTTTATGATATAATATCTTCTGACTATAAAAAGGAAGGAGAACATGGGCTGAATATACGAGATTGTCCAGACGGTTCATATCAGACATTGTTATATTTAACGGCTGGAGTAATCCATACAGCTCAAACAGAACAATGGAAAGAGAAAAATTAGGCTCACGGCTTGGATTTATTTTCCTGTCCGCAGGCTGCGCAATTGGAATTGGAAATGTGTGGCGTTTTCCCTATATCGCTGGAATGTATGGAGGAGGCGTATTTGTACTCTTTTACTTATTTTTCTTAATTATTATGGGCGTACCCGTGATGACTATGGAATTTGCAGTGGGACGCGCCAGCAGAAAAAGTATTATCAAAAGTTTTCAGGAACTGGAAAAACCTGGTCAGAAATGGCATTTGAACGGATACTTAGGAATGGCAGGTAATTACATCCTAATGATGTTTTATACCACAGTAACCGGATGGATGCTCTATTATTTTTATCAAATGCTCACTGGAAAATTCCAGGGAAAAAATACAGAACAGGTAGGTCAAATGTTCCAGGATATGCTTTCCAGCCCACAGATTCTATCTGGAGCAATGATCATCATTGTGGTTGCCGGAATTTTTATCTGTTCCATCGGCCTGCAAAAAGGCGTGGAAAAAGTTACCAAAATTATGATGAGTCTGCTCCTTGCTATTATTATTATTCTGGCAATACATAGCTTAACCTTGGAAAACAGCTTAGAAGGTTTAAAATTCTATCTTCTTCCTGATTTCCAAAGAATGAAAGAAGTAGGTGTCTGGGAAACCATCACCGCAGCCATGAACCAGGCATTTTTTACCTTGAGCCTTGGCATTGGCGCTATGGGAATCTTTGGCAGTTATATTGGAAAAGATCGCAGCCTTTTGGGGGAATCTGTTCATATCGCTATTCTGGACACCTTTGTCGCATTGGTTTCCGGCTTGATTATTTTCCCCACTTGCTTTTCCTTTGATATTAGTCCTGACAAGGGACCCAGTTTAATCTTTATTACCCTGCCCAACATCTTTAACGGCATGGCAGGGGGACGGATTTGGGGAACGCTGTTCTTTGTCTTTATGACCTTCGCAGCATTCTCTACCATATTGGCTGTATTTGAAAATATTATTTCCTGTGGTATGGATTTATTTCACTGGAGCAGAAAAACATCCTGCCTGGTTAATTTAGTAGTAATTATAATTTTATCCCTCCCTTGTGTGTTCGGCTATAACCTGTGGTCTGGATTCCAGCCTCTAGGAGAAGGAAGCGCTGTCTTGGATTTGGAAGATTTCATTGTAAGTAATCTTATCCTGCCCATTGGCTCCTTCTGTTACCTGATATTCTGCGTGACACGTTTTGGATGGGGATTCGAAAATTATCGGAAAGAAGCCAATACAGGAAATGGCATGAAGCTGCCTGGATGGATTCGGTATTATGTAACATTTATCCTGCCTGCATTACTTTTATTTTTGATTATCAAAGGATTGCTTGGGAATTAAATGAGATAAGATTGATTTTCTGAGATGTATGATACCATTTGTTGTCGATTTGCGCCAAATAGAAAGTCCATAGCAAGCTATGTAACCTGAATTTGGCGCAAATATCGCGCAAAATGGAGAGCAGGTGTACTTTAACTAGACTGCACTGTTGCAGCGCAAGTTAAATATCCGCGGGAGCGCGGCTGCTTGGCTCATTGCTCGCGAGAATCAAAATCCAAAATATTTCTTCCGCAGCGCCTGATTCGCCATCACACTCAAATACCTCTTCATTGTTATACGCCCTGAATTGTGCGTGACATTTCTATTTGCAAGATGCCAGCTTCCAACTCGCCGAATTATTTTTCCTGCTTCTCTATTTTCTTCCGTTAGCTCTTCCAACAGCCTCACTGCTGCAAGGTACCGCCGATCTGTTCCATTCTGCAAAAATTCATAAAACATATTCTGATATGCATTCATCTTGATAAGCTGTCTGATAAAGTTCCCTCCACTCACACCAAAAATTCAATGCTTTGATTTCACAGGTTAAATATACCAAAGCACGTGCTGGCAGCTTCAATGACATCTGGGCAACCTTATAAATATCCTGTTGGTTCATTTTTTCCCGCACCCTTCTTTCACTTTTCACCAGGCTCCATATGTTCTGTATCTGCGCAATATCTGCTGCTCCATTGCCATCAAAATACTGCTGTAACACTTTTTTGCACTTGTATATTGCTTCAGGATAGGCCCCTGGCACAAGCTCATCACCACATAAAGTCCCTGTTCCTTGGTGAGATAGCAAATATCCGAAAACTCTGTTCCCCCGGCTGCTTGATACAAAGAATGGGGCATCACATCCCATATATGAAAGGAGTCAGATACCTCTTCATACCCTTGTTCCTTCCGTTCTAAGCAATGTTTCTCAAAAAGCTCCCACAAACGAAATCTTTTTTTCATGGAAAAATCAGTTCCAAGAATATGATTCATCCATCCAAGATATCCAGGCTCGTTTACGATTTCCCCATTAATTTTTGCCACCCCAATTTCCTCATCTGAAACCTCATAAAGAAAATGGATGGCAGTCACCACATCACAGAATTCATTCCCACCAATTTTCCCAGAAAAGAAACGGGTATTGTCTCTCTTGTAACCTGCATTTTCCCAAGTATCATCTTCAAAGTAATTATAATGAAAATACAGATTCCCGTCTTCATCTGGCTCCACAGGCTTTAGAAGCATAATCTTCTTTCCAAATATACAAACCTTATCAAACTGCATCATTCCCCCATAGAAAAGAAGCTTCTGTAAACGCTTGGAAAACTCCTCTTTTTTATCTTCTGAAATGCACATTTTCCCGGTATAATCCCCAAAAATTCCCACCTCTTTTTCCTCCTCAAAATCCAAATAGCCTGGCCCTTCTCATCAAATTAGTCAGCAAAGACGCATATCCGCTTATTCTGATTCTGTCTTCTTCCCTACAGCAAGGCTTTGTAACCCACTCTCTTACCTGTCTGGCAGTTAGTTCTGGAAAATATTCTATGTTTTCATCCATTATTTTCCGCCATACCAGCAACCCTTTCTGAAAGGGAAGCTCTTTCGAATGCCCGATAAATTCCCGTACCAGTTTCTCGTCCACCAACCGGCATTTCCATATCTTTTGCATCTCCAGCAAAATCTCCATCAAACACAATTCTGTATCAACTGCTGCCTCTGCCTCTTCGATTCCCTCAAACTCCAATTTCCATTCTTCCAAATTTTTCTTCATAACATCTGACAGATATAACTCGCAGTCATCCCAAAATTCCAGAAATTCATCTTCATTCTTCCGTAGGATTACTTGATAAAACAGGGGTTCTTTTCTCAATTGCTGATTCTTATGGGGTTCCTGACATATGAAGTGTTCTTCCTTCCGGTATCTTCTCTCAGGACCCGAAAAAAATAACTTCACGCCAATGATACGTTGGATCAACAGTGCATAACCACATACATTACACACCTCATTCTTCCTCATAAGATAACACTCTTCGATCGAATATGCTTCCTGCATAGTCATCACAAGATTCATCACCAGGCCAAACTCTCCGTATCCACGGTCTATCACAGAAAGCTCACAGGTATCCATATGATACGTAGATACTTGTCTTTTCTGCCCTTCAAAAATGGAATAGTCAAATCTCACAATTCCATGCGCGTCCGCCTTAGGTTCGCAAACTACCGTGACTATCCTTCCTGCAAGCTCTATCTCTTTTAACTTTCGAATTCCGCATAGCCGCAAAAGTGTTAAAACATTCTTGTTAAATTCCTCTTTCTGTTCCTCTGGGATATTAACGCTTCCTTTGATCCAATATTCATGCTTCATAATGATTGTCATTCCTTCCCTTAAAGCAACTGTATTAAGATTATTTTAAGGGTATTTCAATCATTTGTCATTTAACTTGTAGTTTAAAGTTGTTCTTATCATCTTTGTTTGTTATTTCCCCTACGGAAATAGGATGGAAATTGGAGTAGTATTGGGGTAACGAAAAGGGCGGCCACAACGCCGCCCCAACTGCTATAACACTATTTTGAGATTGTCCCATTGGAATATTCTGTGAATACATCTAAAAATAGCAAGTGGAAAATTCATTATATAGCACCGCCTTTCATCACCACGATACCACGCATGAATCCATGTTCAAAGGCTTTATGTTCCGAGTTGATACAGCCCTCGTGTATTGCGCTCTCAATATCCATATATTCCTTTTTGGTGAGTTTTAGCTTAATGAAGTCCATTGCTTTTACAAACTTTTGACCATATTATGCACTATTATTTGTGCATAATGTACACTTGTAAAAGTGCATATTCTATGCTATAATGAGTACAGTGGAAAAGGAGTTTGCATATTACCGATTCCATTAGAAAATAGAAAGGGGTATGAGAATGGCTATAAGCTATGACAAATTGTTTAAGCTGCTGGAAGAAAAAGGAATCTCAACCTATTATCTTCGGCAAAACAAAATAATGGGACAGCAGACATATTACAATTTGAAAAATGGTAAAGGGAATCTTGGAACGGAAACTTTAGAAAAGCTGTGCAAGCTGCTGGACTGCCAGCCAGGTGACTTAATGGAATATATACCCGATAAAGAAGAATAGCCGATATATTGTAGCTTATACCATCTGTGAAAGGAAGTGTTTTTTATGAGTTATAAGGAAATGGCAAAAAGCCTTATCGACCAGATACCGGATAGCAAAATGTATTATATTATCGCTTATCTGCAAGGGGCAGCAGTACCGGAGGAAATGCCAAACGCGGATACAATCGCCTCTATTGAGGAATTGGAAAACGGCGGCGGAACTCTCTTTACCGGCAGTACAGAGGCTTTATTTGCTGAATTGATGAAGGAATAGCCCATGCTTGATGTTAGATACTCCACAAGATTCAGGAAAGATTTTAAGACGTGCGTGAAACGCGGGTATAAAATCCCACTGCTCCAACAGGCTATTGATACATTGCGTATTCCCGCCCCACTCCCAGAAAAAAATAAAGACCATAATTTGACCGGGAATTATTCAGGATATAGGGAATGTCATATCGCCCCGGACTGGCTGCTCATTTATAGGCAAGTCGGAAATGAATTGAGATTAGACCGAACCGGCACACACGCCGATCTGTTCGGAATGTAAGCCCCACAGGGCGCAAGACACTTTTGATAGGCTCCGGCTGTCAGAAGTGCTTTTGCATACTTTTGGAAAAGTAACAAAACGCCAAATATTCTCGCGAGCGCGGCTGTCTGGCCCATTGCTCGCGAGAATAAATATCAAAGAACAACCGTCTTCATACTTTCCCAATATCTACATATAATATCTACGTAAAATACGTGTATTTTTTTGTGTTTTCAAAAGTGATTGAATCATATCAGTAGCTTAGATAATCATGCTTCGAAAACGGCATAAAATAGCAAAGAAAATCATCCAAATACCTCTGCCAGATAGGTTTAAAGCAATGTCATAACTCAATTTGTGTTAAGTTTTCAAAAGTAAACAAACTCATATATTAATTAATGTGGCTTTTGACACCCTACATTTATTAGATAAAATCTCTGATAGATGTTTATCGCGCTTATATATCACACTATCTACATCCTTTCATTGAACTATTGATCTTGATTACTTTTCCCATATCTTCTCCTTTGAATTTTTCAAGTATCATTTTACACGATCACTCAAAAATTCTCGTAATATCCTGATATCGGTTGACTACACGATAAATCTCTACATACTCGTTCCTAATCTTGTAAATAATCACATACTCTTCCCATATCGCATATTTATAGTCTGTGCGAAAGCTGACTCGTTTGGAGAGATCTGAACCCATTCCCGGAAATATCTGGAGATTTTCAAATTTACCATAAATTTCATTTATGGTCTTTGCAGCATATTCTTCATTATCTTCAGCAATATAATCCCGGATATTTTTCAGATCCTATGCAACAATCGAGTTAATCCGCAGTTTTAACATCTTATTCATCCACAAGTGCTTTCAGTTCATCCAGATCCAGCCAGCCTTCTCCGTCTTTCACTGCTTCTTCAGCTTCCTGCAGCTTCATCAAAAGCTTTTTCTCTGCACGATCGCGCTCGAAATCTTCAATATCCATAACTGCAAATCGTCCCCTGCCATTCTTAGTAAGATATACAGGCTCTCCTTTGCGACAGTTCTTCAGGACTTCATTATAATTTCTCAAATCAGATACTGGTAAAATATTTGCCATATTCTTTCAGCTCCTTCCTTTGATTTAGAATTGTTTCTGCTATTTCTATTATATACAAAAAGCTGTAAAATTCAACGTAGATTTTTACAGCTTTTTTATTCTACAAACTGGAAGGTATCAATCACCTTTTTTACTATGATTTTTTTGTATGTATCAGCTATAAGCCCACAATTACACAAGATGTCTGATACCTCCAAATTGAGAGAAATATTTTTGGTAATGCACAAAAATAACCGTTCTCCTCTGTGCCTGGTAAGACACAGAAGAAAAACGGTTTTCTTGTTTCCATTCTTATATATTCACAAAATCAAAAATCTACATCATCCTGCCTTACTGATAATCTTCTTCGGGCATTTCTCAGCACAGGTTCCACATCCTGTACATTTCTCATAGTCAATATGAGCAATGTTATCTGTTACGGTAACTGCCCCTTCTGGACAATTCTTCTCACAAAGCTTACATCCAATACATCCTACGGAGCAGGCTGCCATCACATCCTTGCCCTTATCCTTAGAACTGCACTGCACCTTATTCTTTGCATCGTAGGGCACCAGTTCAATCAGGTTCTTCGGACAGGCTGCCACGCATTTTCCGCAGGCTTTGCAGGCGTCTTTGTCCACCAGTGCAATGCCATTGACAATATGTACTGCATCAAAAGGACATGCTTTCACACAGCTTCCATATCCAAGACAACCATAATTACAGGATTTTGGCCCGCCGCCAGGAATAAACGCCATAGCTGCACAATCCTCCACGCCAGTGTATTCATAATCCTGTTTTGCTTTCTCACAGTCTCCAGCGCATTTTACAAAAGCCGTCATCTTCACGCCGCCTTCTGCAGAAACACCCATAATTTCACCAATCTGAGCTGCCACTGGGTCGCCGCCTACTGGACACTGTCCTACTGGAGCTTCACCTTTTGCAATGGCTGCTGCAAGACCGGAGCATCCTGCATATCCACAGCCGCCACAGTTATTTCCCGGAAGAACGCCCAGGATTGCTTCTTCTCTTTCATCTACTTCTACTTTGAATTTTTCCCCAAAGATTCCAAGGAAAAAGCCAAGGAAAATACCAGTTCCACCCACTACCAGGGCGGCAATGATAATTGCTGTTACATTCATTTTATTCCCTCCTAAATCATTCCTGAGAATCCCATAAAGGCAATTGACATTAAGCTGGCTGTAATTAGCACAATGGCTGTTCCCTGAAAACGCTTGGGAATATCATTATATTCAATTTTCTCACGAATGCCTGCCATAATTACAATCGCAATAAAGAATCCAACAGAGGTTGCAAGACCGTTTACCACACCCTGCAGCAAATCATAGCCTTTGCTTACATTGTTCAGAGCAACACCCAATACAGCACAGTTTGTAGTAATCAGCGGAAGGAACACGCCCAGGGATTCATACAATGGAGGCATATTTTTCTTCAAAAACATTTCCACGAACTGCACCAATGAGGCAATGACAAGGATAAATACAATGGTCTGCAAATATTCCACATGGCAGGGACCCAAAATAAACTTATAAATCAGACCAGTAACAAAGGAAGCCAGGGTAATAACGAAAATAACCGCGCCACCCATTCCGGCTGCTGTTTCTGTCTTTTTGGATACTCCAAGAAACGGGCAGATACCCAAAAACTGGCTTAATACTACGTTATTTACAATGGCAGAGCCGATTGCTATAATCAATAATTCTTTCATCTATCCTGCCTCCTATTCTTCTGACTTTTTCTGTGATTCCGGCAATTTTCCGGTACACATTGCTGACTGAGAACAGCTTGCACAGTCTCCAGTAAGACATCCAGAAGGAGCTGCAAGGGGTTTGCCCTTCTTTTCCATTTTTTCCCGAACAACATTCATGCCTGCAACCAGAAACGCAAGTACAAGGAATGCACCTGGCGCCATAATGAACACAGTAATTCCAAGATTAGCTCCTAAAATCTGGCGGATTAATCCAATAAAGGTAAGACCAATGGTAAATCCAAGACCCATGCCAAGTCCATCAAAAATAGAAGGTGTAATTGGATTCTTGGAAGCGTAGCTTTCGGCTCTTCCTAAGATAATACAGTTTACCACGATCAAAGGAATATACACACCCAAAGATGCAGAAAGGGCTGGTGTATACGCCTGCATAATAAACTGCACGATGGTAACAAGGGAGGCTACCACTACAATATAAGCCGGCATACGCACGCCGTTTGGAATCACTTTACGAAACATAGAAATCAACAGGTTGGACATTACCAGTACCACTGTGGTGGAAAGGCCCATGCCGATTCCATTGACTGCGGAAGATGTCACCGCCAAGGTAGGACACATTCCAAGCATCAGCACAAAGGTAGGATTTTCTTTAATAATACCGTTATATAAACGTTCTACATATTTATTCATACTTAGTTACCTCCCTGCAAAGTGCTTCTAAAGTACACCAAACATGCATTTACGCCGTTTGTGACTGCTCTGGAAGAAATGGTAGCTCCCGTGACTGCCTGAATCTCATTTTCGGCTGCCGGAGCTGTCTTTACTACAGAATAAGTCTCTTCAGACTTTCCTTCAAACTGAGAATAGAATGGCTCTTCCTGCACCAGCACACCAAGACCTGGTGTTTCGCTGATAGCCGTAATGGAATAACCATTTAACGTCCCATCCTTTTGGATACCTACAGAAAAAGAAATATCTGCCTGGCTTCCTTCATGGGAAGTTACATTGATCACATATCCAAGCACATTGCCAGATCCGTCCAATGCTTTGTTCACTGCTGTAATCTCATCCTTGGAAAATTCGCTTGCCGCAATAATCTCCGCCGCCTTTGCCAAATCAAAATTCTCATCTTCTTCAAAAGAAGCTGCATCTGCGAACACTACTTTATATGCTTCATCCAGAGCAGCTTTTTCTGCTGCTGCAATAGGCTCTTTGGTAATATCATAAACCACGCCCAGCAGAAATCCCAGCACTAAGGTAAAAGCGGTTAAAACCAACGCATCATGCACAATCTTTTTATTCATGCTATTTTACCTCCTTTTTCTGGCCAAATGCCCTTGGAATGGTAAATTTCTCAATAATTGGAACCAGAAGATTACCTAAGATAATTGCAAAAGAAACCCCTTCTGCATTGGCTCCGAACAGACGGAACAATCCTGTTAGAATTCCTAAAACAATCCCAAATACAACTTTTCCCATAGGGGTAATGGGAGAAGTTACATAATCTGTTGCCATGAAAAATGCTCCCAACATCAATCCACCACCACACAGATGAGCGGTAAGATAAGTCATATCAAAACCATGTCCTCCGAACAACAGCACAAATACACCGAAGGAAACAATGTAGCTTGCTGGAATGGTCAAATCGATGACCCCCATCAGAATCAGGAAAATTGCTCCAATTAAAATCGCAATTACACTGGTCTCACCAATGGTTCCTGCTGTGGTTCCCAGAAGCATCTTCATGGTATCCACACTCTCCCCATTCTTTAAAAGCGCCAAGGGAGTAGCTCCTGTTACACCATCATAGGTAAAACTGGTCATTGTTCCTGCAAAAGACACAAGTAAAAAGCATCTTCCGCCCAAAGCCGGGTTCATAAAGTTCTGTCCAAGGCCACCAAAAAGCATTTTTACAATCACAATGGCAAATACGCTACCTAAAACTGCCTGCCAAATGGGTAAGGTATGAGGCAGGTTCAATGCCAGCAATAACCCAGTCACCACTGCACTGAAATCATTGATGGTACTTTTTTTCTGTATAAGCTTTTCAAAAATCCATTCCGAAGCCACACAGGTTGCAACACATACTAAAATTAATATCAACGCCTGTAACCCAAAGTTCCAGATACCAAATAAGCTGGCGGGCAGCAATGCGATTGCCACATAAAGCATTATTTTGGCAGATGTATCTTTGGAACGAATGTGGGATGACGATGATACATTATACAGATCACTCACAATAAGACACCTCTTTCTTCCTAATTTTATAAAGGTATCACGCGTATTTCCATGCACTTTGCACTAACGCGTGAGCTCACAATCAACTTACCTTATAAATTGGTTGCAAATTATATTTTCGTAAATAGCTATTTCTTTCTCCGCTCTGCAAGAATCTGTTTCTTCATGGTACGGATAGACTGTGCCAGCGGGATTTTTGCTGGACAGATATAACTGCAGCTTCCGCATTCGATACATTCCATGCCGTTCCACTTTTCGAATCCTGCCATATCACCATAACCTGCCATTTTTGCAAGTCTTGTAGGAATAATCTGTTCTGGGCATGCAGATACGCAACGGCCGCAATTGATACATGCTGTCGTCTCACTTGCTGCCACATCATCCTTTGCAAGACAAAGCAGGGAAGAAGACGTTTTGGTAGTTGGAATATCCAACCCAAACATGGAAAATCCCATCATAGGCCCGCCGGAAATAATTTTCTCAGGCTGTACCTTAAATCCTCCGGCTGCTTCCAGAACTTCCCCATAGCTCATACCTAAACAAATATCAAAATTCCCTGGCTCTGCCACTGCATCTCCTGTTACCGTAAAAATACGGTTCATTACAGGCTTGCCCAGCTTTACCGCTTTATAAATCGAAATTAAGGTTTCTACATTGTCTACAATACAGCCTGCATCTGCTGGAAGCATCGTAGAATTAATTTCCCGGTGAGTAGTCGCATAAATTAACTGACGCTCACCACCCTGGGGGTACTTTGTTTTTAACGGGCAAACCTCCATCCGGGGCTCATCCTTTGTCAACTCCTGCATCTTCGCTATACAATCCGGCTTATTGTCCTCAATGCCAAATAAGCCCTTGGCATGATCAAACAATTGCAGAACAATGCGCATTCCTTCCACCAGCTCTTTGGGATTCTCCAGCATACGCCGATAATCCGCTGTCAGGTAAGGCTCACATTCCGCGCAGTTTGCGATTATGTACTCAATTTTATCTGGCTCCTTAGGAGACAACTTTACATGAGTCGGGAATCCAGCTCCACCCATTCCGACAACGCCTGCTTCTTTTACCTTTCCAATAATGTCTTCTTTGGAAAGAGCAGTCACATCTTCTACTGCAGAATACTCTACTTCCTTCATCTCTCCATCATTTTCAATAATGATGGAATTCACCATATCCCCTACTGCCCCTCTGCGCGGCTGAATTGCCTTTACCTTACCAGATACGGAAGAATAAATCGGTGCAGATACAAAACCGCCAGCTTCTGCAATCTTCTGTCCCCGTAGCACGGTATCACCAACAGCTACCACTGGACTTGCTGGCGCCCCTATATGTTGAGAAACCGGAAATACCAGCTCATCCTTGGGTAATAGCTCACGTATTGGCTTATCTTTGGAAAATTCTTTTCCATCGTGCGGATGGACACCGCCCTTAAATGTCATAAGACCCATTTTTCGTGCCCCACTTTCTTTAAAAATATTTTTAAGGAATGAAGTCAAATACTCCTCAGCAAGCTTAGCTTGTTCTTTCCGCCCCAAGGGGGAGGACTGGTATTTGACCCTCGCGGCATTCGCCAAATATCCGCCCAAGGGCGGCTGCCTGGCTCATTGCACGCGGGAATAAAATATATTCATGTCATTCCTAAGTCCAGCCTTCTACATGCTTGTGCAAACTGCTGTCCATCTTAACTGAATATATTTTATGCCTTATGATAAGTCATAAGTCAATAATTTTGATTATAGCACATTTTATTATCTGTAGCACATTTTTTTTCGATAAATTTGTACTTTTTTCAACACAAAACAAAGGGCGAGAACATATCCCATATTTTCTGCTAAGAAGCTTTCAATGGATTGCCATAAATTGGAAATCTAAGTATAATTTTAAGTAGCCCACACGGGGAGTGACAGCAAAAATCACCTATTTCTTTTCAAATATGGATTTTTACTTAAACACTATTAACATAATTATAATACTACGCTCTTTATTTTAATACGGAATTTACCATATTCGGTTATTTTTTATTGATTTGATAGACGCAAAACCTTTTATAAGTCCTCACAAATGTTTATAAACCAATGCGAAAATGGCTTAAAATCAAGGGTTTCCGCATATCTTCATTTTTCTTGTCATATCTCCGCATAAGATGTTTTTGTAAGACCGGGCACCATTTTAGCACCACAGAATATAAGGAGGACGACATGAAAAACGAACTTTTGACTAAGGGTATTATACTTCCGTCCGGCGAAGTCGGCAAGGATAAGTTAACGGAATTGACTGAATTTCGTCAACAATGACAACAGAATTGGAAAGGTAATGCATCCGCCGAATGATGTTCCAATATCCACTTATCATTACCAATTGCCACTCGGAACACCTGGGCATTTTGTTCTGCGATACTAATATAAGGAGATACATAGATTATGCGCTCTATCTCCTGATGATATTTGCAATACTCCAATCCATAGGCAAGGCTGCTCAACGTCTTTCCGCCGTCGGTAGGAATGGGCAGACAATATATTCCAGCAGGGTGTTTGGCAAACCCTATGCATTCCTCCAAAAGAATATTTCTCCCATCAAATATGTTCTTCTCTTTCTCTGTTAATTTTGAATTGGCGATAGATTCCTTCTTTTTTTTCCATATATTTGAGAAAGTTTTCTCCAGCTTTCTCAAAGATCTCTTGGGGTGTAACTTCCGATTGTTTGACAGAGTATCCACGTGGTTCATAAAATCTGAAGTAGCTTCCCAATCAGAGTCAATCAATATGGACAACATCAGACGCTGCAAGCATGCCAGCAGAAATAATTTACAATCCACCAGCATTCCCTTTGCCTTCCTGTGAAATTTATCAATCAATAAAGGTTTTAATTTTATCCATATCTCTTTTATTTTCTTCCAAATCAAATGAAATTCTTCAGACGCTTCTTCAAAAATTCTGTCAAGTTCATATTCATCCAGATAGTCTCGTTTTGCATTCTGGAAGGCTTCCTCATAATCCTCCACCTGACTCAGCCTTTTTGAAAACAAATCACGGTGTTCTATGTCAACACAGTCAAATAAGCCATGATGAGCCGCTATGGTATACGAAATCATTTCAATTATGTATTTCATATCCCCGGATTCCTCTGGATATTTGTCATAAATATATTTTGCCCCTGTTGACGCATGTGCAATCGTACCCTTTAATTTTTTCTTTGTAGATTCATCCGCCTGCAGGTAATCAGTAAAAATTTGCTTATTTTTTCCCATATCATGAAGCAAGGCGCACAACGACATAAGCTGTGAAATTCCACACCACTTTCCTTTTTTTCACACAAAGAAATTGTCTTTTTTGTATGTTCCTCTACGATTTGATAATTCGCAAAATTTATTATATAATATTCACATACATTTTTTTGCCCATTCCAGATGTCAAGACAGTCTGGCATATTATCTTCAAATGATATGATAAATCCACAGAACGGAGGCTCCCAATGAAAACCTGGCAGACAGAACTTACACCTTTTTCCAATAACCCGTATGTCAAAACATTCTTCACCCCTTCCTCAGTTTTTTTTGATATTGAAACTACAGGATTTTCTGCTTCCCACAATCAAATCTACATGATTGGATATGCCTATCAAAGAGAGAGCAAGATATTCATTCATCAATTATTTGCAGAAACTCCTTCGGAAGAATCAGAAATACTCGCTGCCTTTCTGGATACTTTATCCAGTTACGACACCTTGATTTCTTTTCATGGGACAGGCTTTGATGTTCCCTTCCTAAAAGACCGCTGTGCCCACTACAAAATGCCGGAACATTTTGATTCTTTCCGGCATCTTGACATTTACAAAAAACTTTCCAAATATAAAACGATTTTTAATCTTCCGAATCTGAAACAGAAAACCCTGGAAAAATTTCTGGGCATTGCAAGGGAAGATTTATATTCCGGCGGAGATTTGATTTCCATTTACTTAGAATATGCAAAGCTCTCTTTGAAAAACAATGGAAGCAACCACAAAAATGACGCAGCCTCCTTCCTTTCTTCCGAAGAAGCCTGCGCCCTTTTAAAACTACATAATTATGAAGATATAGAAGGGATGATAAAGCTCCTTCCACTCCTTTCCTATCCACGTTTTTTCGAAGGATATTTTCAAGTTTCCTTCTGGGAAACACACAATTGGAAAACTTATGAGGGAACAGACGGACTAGAACTGATTCTCTCCTTGGAGCTGGAGCTTCCCCTGCCAATGCCTTTCACCCATCCCCTCGGAAAGCTCTATGTTTCCGGCTCCTCCAATCAGGTAAAACTACGAATCGAACTCTTTGCAGGGGAATTGAAATATTTCTACCCAAACTACAAAGACTATTACTACCTGCCTGCTGAAGACATGGCAGTCCACAAAAGCGTTGCCGCCTATGTGGACAAAAATTACCGCACCCAGGCAACTGCAGCCACCTGCTACAGTAAAAAATCCGGCTGCTTCCTGCCCCAATACCAGGAACTATTTTCCCCTGCCCTAAAGCAGAACTATCAGGATAAGATTTCTTACTTTGAACAAACAGAAGCCTTTACAAGCTCCAAGGAACATCTCAAAAAATATGCGCTGCATCTTCTGGAACAATTTTAGAAGACAAAAATACCATGGTCTCATAAGGTTTAAGCCTCTTAATTTCCATTTTTTCCTCCTGAGCATAATTGCCAAGGAGATGGCGATACCCTGTGATGGAAATTGATTCTTGTAAGTCAACCTCCCTTCCAGTGAAATTATTCACAACAAGAAGCTCCTGGTCTTGGAGCTTCCGTTTGTATGCGAAAATTTCCGGCTGCTCCTGATACAGAAATTCTACTGTGCCCTCCTGAATCACTGCATACTGTTTCCGTAAAGCTACAAGTTTTCTATAATAATGAAGGATAGAATCCATATCCTTTTCCTCCTCTTTTACATTGAGGTAAGAATAGTTGCCAGGTATATCGATCCACGGCTTATGTGTGGAAAATCCTGCATGTTCCCCAGAATCCCACTGCATCGGCGTTCTTCCATTATCCCTGGAACGCTGCCGTAAAATTTCCAATGCTTCCTCCTTGGTTTTTCCTTTTTCCAACAAAATATGGTAATAGTTAATGCTCTCCACATCCCGATATGCACAGATATCATGATACCCAGCATTTGTCATGCCGATTTCTTCCCCTTGAAAAATGTAAGGAGTTCCACGCAGCAGATGAATACAGGTTGCCAACATTTTTGCAGAAGGTTTCCAATACTCTTTTTCATCTCCCAGCCGAGATACGATTCTGGGCTGATCATGATTGCACCAAAACAAAGCGCTCCATCCATTTCCTTTTTCCATTTTCCCCTGCCATGTTTCAAACAGCTCTTTTAATTTCCCATAATCCGGTTCTGCCAGCTCCCATTTTTCCCCATCTTTATAATCCACTTTCAGATGATGGAAATGAAAACACATGGACAGCTCCTTTTCTTTGGGATTGGAGTACCGGATACAATGTTTAAGGCCCGTGGAAGACATTTCTCCCACTGTAACCAACTCATCTATCCCAGTATCCGTCGTCAGCTCTTTTAAAAAATCATGTACATGAGGTCCATCCGAATAGAATCTCCTACCATCTCCATCCGTATCATCCGTAAAAACCTCGGGCTTGGAAATCAAGTTCACCACATCAAAGCGGAATCCTTTAACTCCTTTTTCCTTCCAAAACCGAATAATATCTTTTAATTCTTCCCTTACCTTTGGATTCTCCCAGTTCAAATCCGCCTGGGTCACATCAAACAGGTGAAGATACCATTTTTCCAAAGAAGGTACATATTCCCATGCAGATCCGCCAAATTTTGACTGCCAGTTGGTAGGGGGCGTTTCTTTTGTCCCATCTTTAAAAATATAATAGTCCATATACTCCTTCTCCCCTGCCAGGGCTCTTTGAAACCATTCATGCTGGGTAGAGGTATGGTTAAATACCATATCAAGCATAATTCCTATTCCCCGTTCTGCCGCCTTTGCAATAAGCTCCTCCACATCCTCCATAGCACCAAAAACTGGATTGATTTCTCTATAATCCTCCACATCATACCCGTTATCCTTTAGAGGAGACACGAAAAAGGGAGTGCTCCAAATATAGTCAACGCCCAGACTTTGTATGTAGTCTAACTTTTGAATGATTCCTTGAATATCACCAATACCGTCTCCATTACTGTCACAAAATGATTTGGGATAAATCTGATAAATTGTACTTTTCTTAAAATTTTCCATAATTCCCTCTCTCTGAGAGACTGTTGCAAAATAAGAATTTTCTACACCATATAGTACAAGTTTCTAATTCTTATATTTTACAACGGCCCCACTTTCTTTTACTTATTAGATTATTCTAATTCTGCCAAAGCTTTTGTATATTTTCTTATTCAAATACCGCCACTACCGTTTCCTTTGCTTTTCCTTCTATTCCTGTTACAAACCGGAAATTCTCTGCACTAGCTGGCTCCGTGATAATGCACACGGTTGTATCCGAATGCCCCGCCGCCTTAATCTTGTTTCTGTCAAACTGAATCAAAGGCGTTCCAGCTTTTACCCTCTGTCCCTCTGACGCCAGATATTCAAATCCATCTCCATTCATATCTACCGTATCAATTCCCACATGAAGAAGTATCTCTATGCCATTGGAAAGGGTCAAACCGCAGGCATGCTTGGAATCCTGCATCAATACACTTACCGTTGCATCCACAGGCGCATATAAGGTGTCGTTTTGGGGAATCATCGCCAGTCCTTCTCCCATAATCCCTTCGGAAAATACCCCGTCATTTACTTCTTTTAATGCAATCACCTTACCAGTAAGAAAAGCCTTTAACTCTTTCTCACGATGCTCCAACTGACTTTCCTTCTCACAGACAATTTCCTCTCCAGAAGCCATCTGGGCATCATAACATGCATCCCCCTGTAATTTTTTCTTTCCCACAAGAATTGTCAGCGCAAAAGGCACTGCAATTGCAATCACCATACAAATTGCAAAGCTCCCCATAAAAGTAGGATGAATCGAAAGAATCCCTGGCAGACCACCTACACCGATTGCATTTGCAACTATTCCCATTGCCACGCAAACGACAGATGCACAGGCAGAACCAACCATTCCACAGACAAATGGAAACACATTTTTCAAATTGACGCCAAAGATGGCTGGTTCCGTTACTCCCAGATAGCAAGAAATACAAGATGGCACATTCACTTCCTGCGCTTGTGCATTCTTTCTTTGCAAGACAATCATACCAAGAACCGCCGAACCCTGTGCAATATTTGACAGTGCAATCATGGGCCAGAGCATCGTGCCTTCATAATCTGCAATTAACTGCAAATCAATTGCATTTGACATATGGTGAAGCCCTGTGATAACCAACGGTGCATACACAAAACCAAAAACTGCCCCAAACACAATCTTGAAACTTCCTGTAATTCCTGCGTAAACCACAGAAGATATGGCAGAACCAATCTTCCAGCCAATGGCCCCAATATAAAATGAGAAGCCATAACTGCTAGTAACAAACTACAAAACGGAACTACAATCATAGACACCACCTGAGGCGTTATCTTTCGAAAAAACTTTTCCAGATACACCAGGGTAAACGCTGCCAATATAGCTGGAATCACCTGTGCCTGATACCCAATCATATTAATCTGAAAAAATCCAAAATCCCAAAAAGGTATCTCAGTTGCTCCTGCCACAGAATAAGCATTCAAAAGCTGTCCAGACACCAACGTCAGACCTAGTACAATTCCAAGCATCTGTGTGGTGCCCATCTTTTTGGTCACTGACCAGCAAATCCCCACCGGAAGCATATGAAAAACTGCTTCCCCGATCAACCACAAAAAACTGTCAATTCCTGTCCAAAACTGGCTCATATCACATAAGGTCTTGGCGCCGTTTTCAAACAAATACAGACTGTCAATACAATTTCCAAAGCCCAAAATCAAACCACCTGTTATAATGGCCGGGATTAAAGGTGCAAAAATTTCGGCCAGTGCCGTAATCATTCTTTGCAGCAGATTTTGATTCTGTTTCGCTGCATTTTTTACCGCGTCCTTTGACACTCCTTCTATTCCTGACACAGCAATAAAATCATTGTAAAAATCTGCCACGGTATTTCCAATAATAACCTGAAACTGCCCAGTCTGTGTAAAACTACCCTTTACTACTTTCATAGCTTCAATTTTCTTCACATCAGCCTTTTGAGGTGCACGGAGCACAAACCTCATCCTTGTCATACAATGTGACACTGCTGCGATATTTTCTTTTCCACCCACCAACTGCAACAGTTCCTTTGCATCTTCTACATAGTTTGAATATACCCAGTCCCGCCACCGTCCAGACTATTTTCGTTTCCAGGATAATGCAACACGACGTACCTCAAACAAATCGGACAGATCTTAAAACAGGCGCACAGAAATTTTCTGTGCGCCTGTTCATGATTCATTCCAAATCATTACACTTTCTGAAAAAAGAAAGACTGTTTTCTCTGATAATTCAGTTCTCTGTAGTTCATAATCTGCTCGGTACTGCCAATAAAGAGTATTCCATCTTTTACCAATGCGGCATTAAACTTCTTGTAAATCTCTTCCTTGGCATCCTCTGTAAAATAAATCAGCACATTCCGGCATACAATCAAGTGGCACCCTGTAGGATAAGGGTCTTTCAGCAAATTATGTTCCTTAAACTCTACCTGGCGTTTGATTTCATCCGCAATTTTGTATGAATTACCCACCTTGGTAAAATATTTCTTCTTAAATTCTGGCGGAACTGCAGCAATACTCTTTTCGTTATAAAGCCCCATCCTTGCCTTATCCAATACCTGCTTATCAATATCTGTTGCCATAATCTTAATCTGGCTTAGCGGAATATGCTTGGATAAAGCCATTACCAACGAATACGGTTCATCTCCTGTGGAACAAGCAGCGCTCCAGATTTTTAAGTTCTTGCCAAACCGCTGAATCAATGCTGGGAATACTTCTTTGTCCAAAATTGTCCACTGCTCTGCATTCCGATAAAATTCTGATACATTAATCGTCAGGAAATTCACAAACTGTTCGAACTTCTCTGCATCCTTCTTAATCAATGCTACATAATCTTTATAGCTAGTGATATTATTCTTGGATATCAGCGTCTCAATCCTGCGCTTCATCTGTTTTTCTTTGTAAGCATTCAGATCAATCTTGGTCAATGTAAAAATATCTTTTTTGAAATCCTCATATCCTACCATGCTAATTTCCCCTATTCTTCCACAGATTCTTCTTCTACATCCTCCTGCACTTCTTCTACCGGATTCAGCAGAGCCTTGATACTGAGACTGATTTTCTTATCTTCTTCGTTGAAGTCTACAATCTTAGCTTCAACTTCCTGACCGATGCTCAATACATCTGCCGGTTTTTCTACATGCTCACGAGAAATCTGAGAAACATGCAGCAATGCATCCACACCAGGAGCAAGCTCTACAAATGCACCAAAATCTGTCATTCTGGCAACTACACCTGTTACAACATTGCCTACTGCGTATTTAGAAACGGCATCCTTCCAAGGATTCTCGTCTTCAAATTTCATACTCAATGCAATCTTGTTTTCCTTGATATCCTTAATAAATACCCTTACCACTTCACCTACTTTGAATACTTTTCGAGGATTCTCTACTCTTCCCCAAGACATTTCAGAAATGTGAAGCAATCCATCTGCTCCGCCTAAATCAATAAATGCACCAAAATCTGTTACATTCTTAACAGTTCCTTCCAGAACATCTCCCACATTGATTCTTTCAAACAGAGCCTTCTGCAATTCTGCCTTTTGTGCCAGAAGCAACTGCTTTCTGTCTCCAATAATTCTTCTTCTACGTGGATTGAATTCTGTAATTACAAATTCAATATCCTGATCCTTGTATTTGCCCAGATCCTTCTCATATGTATCGGATACCAGGCTAGCAGGAATAAAAATTCTTGCCTCATCAATCACTACGCCAAGACCGCCATCCAATACCTGCGCTACCTTTGCAGTAAGCACCTCCTGGGTATTAAATGCCTCTTCCAGACGCTTGCTTCCCTTCTCAGCAGCAAGACGCTTGTAAGTCAGCATTACCTGACCTTCGCCATCATTTACTTTCAGTACCTTTGCCTCCATGGTATCTCCCACGGATATCACAGTAGTCAGGTCAACGTTCGGTTCGTTTGTATATTCATTCCGAGTAATAATTCCATCGGATTTGTAACCAATATTTAAGATGATCTCGTCTGGTTTCACATCAATAACGGTTCCTTCGACTACCTCTCCATTTCTTATTGTTTTAAATGATTCTTCCAACATTTGTTCAAAACTCATTTCTGACATTTTTTTGAACCTCCTCAATAATTTTGTTTGGGGTAGAAGCCCCTGCGGTAATACCTACGCTATTAATGGACCATAATTTAGAGAAATCCAAATCTTCAAGTGTCTGTATATAGCAAGTATTTTCACATTCTTTTTTACATATTTCAAATAACTTCTGCGTATTGGAACTGGTCTTTCCTCCAATCACAATCATAGCGTCCACCTGGCTGGCAATCTTCTTTGCTTCGGCCTGCCGCTTCTGGGTCGCATCGCAAATCGTATTTAAAACAATTATATCATAACCTTTTTTTTCAATAATTTCAACTAGTTCTTTAAATTTCTTGTTGTTAAATGTCGT